>Ga0209542_10000150_pt1 | contig 171630 bp, 175 predicted proteins | sample RifCSPhighO2_01_FD_184028 | JGI IMG/M metagenome (GOLD analysis project Ga0209542, IMG submission 184028) | Soil microbial communities from Rifle, Colorado - Rifle CSP2_plank highO2_0.1 (SPAdes) (version 2) | ecosystem: Environmental > Terrestrial > Deep subsurface > Rock core/Sediment ... | reverse complement strand
GTTCGAATATTCAATGTTGATATCGCTCAGAAGTTTGCTCTAATCAGGTTTGCCTTACTTAATATGGCCGTTTTGGCTTCCTTAGAAAAAGCTGATCAATTGTGGCTATGGTTTTCGAACAGCCTTAGTGCCCGTCCAAATATAAAACAAAACCGCTTTTAAGCGGTGAAGGTGGCCTACCTCAATATGTAGTCCTTGAAAAACCCGATGGCGGGTCTGACGCCCTTAGACCATGCCAATTCGATTAGGTAGAAAATTTCCTTCCAATGAACCATCAATGCGGTCAACCACAAACTAAGCAGAAACATCCCGACCAATACCATTAAATATAAGAAGCCCAGCCCTCCTTCTGCCGGCGTACCTTGGGCTATCCGAAACATAGCCACAAGAGCAATTACTCCGATAACGGAAAGAGCTGTAAGCGCAATGTCGGATAAAAAGTATCCGCAAATAAATCCCAGCAGAACGACGATAATAGACTCGCGTGAAAATAATACGCCATTCAGCATATGGCAAGACTCCTTTTACAAAGAACATAGCGATGGTAACAAAATAACCCGATTAGTCAACGATCGCCCTGATCCTTCTGACACCCGCCGAGACCGCTTCTTCTTTGGAGATTTTTATTTTGCCGACTTCGGCAGTATGAGATACGTGGGGGCCGCCGCACAGTTCCCGGCTGAAGAAACTATCTTCTGGTCCGACCGTATAGACGTTTACCTTGGCCGGATATTTTAATTTAAAAAACGCCAAAGCACCCGACTTAATCGCATCTTCGTAGGCCATTTCCTTTTTTGTAACTTTGTAGTCCTTACCCACCGCCTCATTTGTTAAATCCTCCACGTTTTTAATTTCTTCCGGGGTTAACTTGCGGGGAAAATTAAAATCGAATCTTAAACGTTCTGACGTGATATCAGATCCGGCCTGCTTTACTTCATTACCAAGAATTTTTCTTAATGAGGCGTGCAATAAATGTGTTGCGGTATGAAGCCGGGTCGCTTTTTTCAATTCTTCCTCGTTTCCAGCCTTTAATTCTCCTGTATCAAGCAACAGTCCGTGGCCTCCAAACTTTTTCTCCGCCCCGGCCCGGGATTTCTCCTGATGTTTCCTAAATTCCTCATCAAAAGCTTCACGATTCAGGCCTTTGGCTTTATCTTTGGCAAAATCTTTGATCAATTCGTATGGAAGCCCGAAGCTTTCATATAATTTAAAGGCCTGAGGGGCATCGACTTTTTCCAAACGCTTAAGTTCATTTAAACCGCCCCGGAGAGTTTTATTAAATTTGGTAAGCTCATCGGAGTAAACACCCAAGATCTCGTTTCTTTTCACCATTAATTCCGGATATTGGTCGGCATAAGTATCGATCACCGCATCGATAATGTCCTTGGGTATATTCAAGGCCATGATCCGGCGCATCAATCTTCGCATTATATATCCGCGATCTTTGTTGGACGGCAGAATCCCCTCTCCGGCCAGAAATACAATCGTCCTTGAGTGATCGGCGATGATTCTTTTCGTTCTCAGGTCAAAATGATTCGGCAGACTGTTCATGATCGGCTCGAATAAATCAGTTTCAAAAATATTTTTCTTTTTCTGAGCAACCATAGCCAATCTCTCCAAGCCCATGCCGGTATCAATACCTAAGGTTTTCAGTTTAGTAAGCTTCTTATCAGATTTACCGGATAAAAGCTCCTCTCGGCTTCCCGGATAAAAAAATTCATTAAAAACTATGTTCCAAACCTCCACAGGAGGTTTGCCCTGAGCTTGTCGAAGGGCAGAATTCACATATATTTCAGTGGTTGGTCCGCAGGGTCCTTCGTTTCCGGTCGGTCCCCAAAAATTATCATGTATGTTAGCCTTTTTTACTGATATGCCGGGATCGATCGACTTCCAGATTTCTTCCGATTCGTCGTCGGCAGGAATTCCCGCTGACGGCAAACCTTCAAAAACAGAAACATAATCGATTTTCAAACCGAGCTCTTTGGTGATGAATTCGTGCCCCCACTTAATAGCCTCTTTCTTCCAATAACCTCCGAACGAGAAATTCCCAAGCATTTCAAAAAAAGTTAGATGAGACTCATCTCCAACTTCATCTATATCCGAGGTTCTCATCGACTTCTGAATTGATGTCGTATTGAGCAGACCGAAGTCCTTTATCGGATCAGCTTGGCCGGTGTAATAAGGTTTGAATTGTTGCATTCCGGCTGTCGTAAAAAGAACCGAAGGGTCATCAGGCAATAAAGAAGATGAGGTCACCCATTTGTGTCCTCGTGCTTCAAAAAAATCTTTAAACTTTTTCCTGATAATTTTGTGGTTCATACTTGTGCCTGCCCGCCGAAGCTTTATGCGTAGGCGGGTCCTTTCGATTTAAAGAATTCTAAGAATTTTTCCCTAATTTCTCTATGGGTCATATCTGTATAAGATACCAGAATTTTTACAATAAAAAAAGTTCTGTCGTCGTCCGCGTTTGTCTTTGACAGAATGCTTATTTTTCTGTACTGTGTTGTGAAGCTCATTGAGAACAAAGGAGGCAAACCGCATGAATACGGCCGGATTTAGTATGGATATTGAAACCCATATCCATTTAGACGGTTCGCGAGAACTGCTGACAATCCTTCCGAATCTTCATCGAATCACTCATGGCACAGCGCGTGAATACCCCTTCAACCAATACAAATGGTCCGAACACTTAGACCAAGTAAGGCGCTGGTTCGGCAATCCGCTTAAAGGAGACATCGTAAAGAAATTCTCCCTGACTACCGGGGTGCTCCAAAATTCCGATACGCTGTACTTAGCCGCCTATAACTTCACAACTATGCGCGCCCGAAAAGGATTCAGATATTGCGAAGCTATTATGGCACCTCAATACTCCACGTTCGGAGGCCTCACTGAGAAACAAGTCGTAGAGGCTCTGATTATGGGAATCAAGGATGCTGAGAAAAGTTATCCTGAAATCGAAGTTAATCTTCTCTTGGCCGTTGGCCGGGAAGTAAGTCCCGAAGAGGCCGTGAGATTGGTCGGTATATATTCCGAATGCGATAGAGATTACGTGGTTGGCGTAACGCTGGTCTGCGACGAAGCCAAACATCCTCCGGAAAAACATTTGATAATGTACCAAACAGCGAAAGAGCGTGGCCTGAATAAAGCCTGCCATGTGAGCGAATGGGTTCATGATCCCGAAGCCCAGGAAGCTGATTTAAAAAGAGACCTTCCGCAGTTGATGAAAAACGCCCGGACTGCACTTATTGATCTGGGCATAGAAAGAGCTGAGCATTTCCGAATCTTAGGATACAGCGCTGAATTGATGGAACTCACAGCCGACCTCAATGTCGGCGTAACAATGTGCCCCGGCTCTTATCTTTCGACCGAACTGATCAGAGACGTAAAATTTTTGAGGATAGATAGCCTGCTCGACAGAAACCTGCCGGTATCTCTCCACTCTGATGATGACTTATTCATGCCTAATATGTCCGAGATGCTTGATCATTGCGACCGAGCTTATAAATTCACCGATGAACAAAAATTCAAACTCCGGCTGAATGCCTGGAAAACCCGTTTCGGAAAACGCAAGCCTGTTCCGCAAGATATTGCCCATTTACTGCAGTAAACACAAAAGCCCCATAGGGGCTTTTACTTTTTATTCGCTTCTGTCGGTTTATCTTCAGGGGATTTTAGCTGGGAAAAAACGGCAAAGGATCTGGCCGAGGTGCCCGCTCTTTGATAAAGAGCTACCGCGGCCCCGGTGCTAGCCCTTTGGTTGGTATTCTGAAATCCCACGATACCTAATGTGCAGCCGGCCAGATTTCCTCTTTGATGTCCTACTAACCCGAGCCAGACGGCGCTGCCAAGATTTCGATACCCTATGTCTCCGTAACTCTTTTGATAGCCCGAGATACCTCCCCCTAAAAGGCTGTTAAAACCCTCTTGGAAGGCATTTATTCCAAACATTTGGAATGCGATGTCTCCAGCCTTTTGATAACCGGAGATGCCAAGCATTAAGCTAGCATTTCGGCCTGCTTTTTGATAGCCCACCAGCCCCGCTAAAACTTCTACGTCTCGACCGGACTCCTGCCATAGACCTCCGAAGATAGAAACAACATCATTATTAGCCCTCTGATAGACCGAGAAGGCAGAATAGAAGTCTTTATCGCTGACGCCGCTACCGAATACGGTAAGGACATTGCCATTGATATTCAGCGGCAGAAACAGAAGTGAAATCAGGGCCCATTTTTTCCAGAAATTTCGCCTACCCAGAACCGCTTCCGCCGGCAGATTACGCTTTTCCATGTAATATACGCCGAGAACCAATATGAGAACGCCGGCCGTCAAGACAAAAAAGAAGAGGTTGAGCATTTCTCGCTCCTTTTATTTTCAAGAAACCGTGCGTAGAGCATAACAAATCATTGTCGAATGTCAAGAGCTTGACATAAATTTAGATCGTAGTATCTATAACAATATCTGCTCTTTTTCGCGGGGAATCCATATGCTTTATGGCATCTTGATCGTCCTGCTGATGGGTCTCATCCCCTATTGGCTCCTGACTCTTTGGGAAAAAAGTATGTCTAATGACTGGGAGGTTATAGCCGAGGGAGTATTAGATCGGGCCGAATCGGATGCAAGATCATTCTCTATGGCGCCGATTACCAAAAGAGTAGCCATAGAAACAACTAAAGTTTACTTTGCCGACGGAACAAGGGTTTTAATCGGAGGACGCCCCGATCTTCCTCCGAAAGGTACTCGAATCAGGGTTTCCAAGAACAAGCTTGCGAGTTACAGAGTTGAGCTGATAGAAAACCGCCGATAGGCGGTTTTAGCTCATGTTGTCAGAAAAATTTGACATTCATAACGTCTTGTGCTATGCTTAAAGCGTAAAGTAATTAACCTCTAAAAACATGGAAACATTAATAAAGCTGATACTACTGCCAATCTGGATTATCTTCGCCGTATTCGGGATAGACATCTTCGATGACAGGCCGGCTTCATAGGAGGTCAGCTCCGACCAAAACCACCGTGCAAGCGGTGGTTTTGGTAATGAAAAACCGGCACTACTTAGTGTCGGCTACGGAAGTATTGCTATCGCTTACTCCGAGTTTAATCAGGAGGTCCGGATCTCGTACACCCTTGTCCTTTGGATCATTTAACCTCTTGTTCGCAACTGTGGCCTTCTTCGGCCTCAGCGCCCGACTGATTTTTCTCAGATCAAGTATTTGTCGCCAAAAAGCATCCCTGTAATACTCGACCACGATTGTATCTGAACCAATCTTCATCAGCGCTCGCCGATCTTGGTTTTCCGGCCATGCATTATTGTCGGCTTGAAACATAAGCGTGCCGTCTACATAAATTTTCAATACATCACTTTCATGAAAATGCCCATGACTTCTCAGGGTTATGGAAAGTTGATGACCATCAACTTGGGCATCGAAATATATACGTATCTTAGTAAAATAGTCCCTAACGTCCTCATCTCTGGTTCCAAATTTTTTAAGAACCTTTATCGCTCTCTGCCAAATTCTGCGCCTTTTAATCTCAGACATCCTATCGCGTATAGCCTTATCGACCGTCGCTTCGTCCATGTAGTCCTCTTGGAATCTATCTCGTTGGCCATGATAAAGTAAACCAGGCACAGATAAAAGTCAAGAATCTAAAAACCGCCGATTGGGCGGTTTTTAGATTGACCATCAAATTAGTTTAAGTATTTTTTCGGATATAGCCAAATCAGTGCCGACACAAAGATAAGCCCGAGAATGCCCTCCGTAATCGTCTGTAACTTTTTTGCAGGTGCTCCCAAGGATAAAAAATCAATTTTCCAAATAATCAATATGCTGAAAATAGAGGCAATAAATGCACTAACAATAATCGCCTTTAGCATATCGAGGTTCTTGATTGGATCCCTCGCAACTACGACTAAGAAGTACGCCAGGATCACCGCAACTAATGCAATAATAGTATCCTGGTACTGAACATATAGTTTACCTTCAAACCAGGGAAATAGCGTTAACCCGAAGTAATGCACAAAAGCTCCTACCAAGTAGTATGCGGCCCCGATATAGAGACCAGCTTTAAGTAATTTTAATTTTGTTTGACTATTCATTGAGTTTGCTTGCTGTTTTGGGGGAGCTATAGAGCTCGGTCACAACTCGCACTCGCTTCCGCTCATGCGGTCGCGACCCCGCCTCACGGTTTTGCTCACCGGATGTTCGCAAAACATCCCTCCGGCTTTCTCGTCCCTACGCAGACAAATCAATTTTGTCTACTCTACCTCCAAATATAAATTAAACTACTCTTTCGGGGGTCGTTTATTTTATATCTTTGGGGGAGCTAGAGGGACTCGAACCCTCGACCGCGCTGCCACAGAGCGCTGTGATAACCTCTTCACCATAGCTCCCATAAACAACTCTAAAATTTTACAACATTTCTGACGATTTTACAATCACCTGTTTTGCAGCAAAAATTCCGCTATGTTATCTTTAAAAAACGAGATCAGTATCGAGGGAAAGTTCTGAACATGGGGATCTTTGAAAATAATGCCTCTCCGCCGCTACCGAATGGGCGAAGGAAAAAATATTTCATCTTGGCTTTTTCCATTTTATTCCACATTGTCATCATAGCCGGTCTGTCGTCTTTCCCAAGAAAATTAAAAAATGATGAGCCGATCAGGCTGACTCCCTCGAACAACCGGATTTCAGTATTCGTAGATATAGCTTCTGCGCCATCCGCGCCGCCGTCTAAGCAAACGCCTAAAACCCGTAATAATGCCCCCAAAGGTTCCGAAGAAAAGCCGACTTCGGCCAAACCGTCTCAGGGAGAATCTGCAGTACCGACAGAGCCCCCGAAAGAATTAAAGCCCGAACCGGCATCATCAGGCCCGCCAGGCAATACTCTGAATCCGAGTAAAGAAAAACCAACCGGCGCCCCCAACAGGATCGCAGATGGATCCTCCAATATAACCGTTACTGACTGGGAACCGGCAAGCGGACCGGAAGGGCCGATCCGGCCCGGAGGAAGTATTCCTAAACCGAAACTTATAAAATACATTGAGCCGGATTATCCTAAAACGGCTACTGATGCAAGAATCGAGGGAACGGTAATAATTGATGCTATAATCGGCAAGGACGGTAAAATCAGAAACGTTAAGATCGTACAGTCGGTACCGATGCTTGACCGAGCCGCCCTTGAAGCGGTAAAACAGTGGCAGTACACACCGACTATCGTGAAAGGAGAACCGGTAGAAATTCTCCTGACGGTAACGGTTTATTTCGTATTAAAGTAATCCTTGGCGGACACAAGTCCGCTTTTTGTTGATACGAAATCCCCCAATTCAAAAACAGGCATCGAACCTGTTTTTGAATATGTCTTGTCCTTCGCCTTTAGCTCAGGACCTCAGTTGAAACTACGGCCGTGCGTCGCCAGAGGCTATGCCGGCGGCGCGGAGACTAAAAGAGGGAGTCGAAGTAATACTATTCAATCAACCTTAAAAGGAGTGGGAACTCTTTATACGGTTGATTAAATGTATCTGAACCCATATGTCCTTCTCCTTTTGGAATTACCAGTTTTCCTTTCCCGATTTGATTTAGCATATATCTCCCCTCCTCATCATTACATCCCCAAGGATCATTGTCTGAATTTATAAATATAATCTCCTCAACGTTATTTTTTATCTTTTGCCAATCATAGCTATTCTGCAGAATTTTTTCTGGTTCTTTATCCTTTCCTTTCGGTCGCGCATATCCCGCAACAATAATTGCTTGTTTTATTTTTACATCGATATTCTCTAAAACACTTAGCCCTAAAGGACCGCCCGCAGAGTGGCCAATTAAAACAGTTTTGGAGGTATAATTTTCCTTTAAGGCGGTTGGCAACCAATCTTTTAAATCCGGAGTATCTGGATTTGGAAGTGGGGGGAGAGAAACAGCGTAGCCCCTTTTTTCAAGTTCTTTCGTGAGCCATGGAAACCAAAAGGATTCTTTAGTTTCTGATGTACCGTGAAGAATAACAACATTTTTCATAAGATAGTATTTTTTGTCGGGATGGGTCTCCTGCGTTAAAACTACGGCCGTGCGTCGCCAGAGGCTATGCCGGCGGCGCGAGGACTAAAAGAGGAGTTTGAAACGGTATTGAACGAGCCAACTAATTCTCAACTGACTCATAATTATTGAGAAGCATCTCCTCGCTCCCAATAATATATCTATCGTTAGTCATCTCGCCACTATCGTTTAATGAAACCACCAGCATGCAATTTTCATTACCGCTTTGATAATCAGGTTTTTCTGGGGTACCCCATGGAGCATTGATTTTTATAGGTTTTCCGAAAGGATTTTTGATAGCTATGATTTGACGTTCGCGGGGTATAAACTTACCGTTCGAATCTATCGCGTATAAAGAATCAACTTTTTTTGAGTAACTACAAATTTTTCGCCTTTTGAGCCGGTAATTACCCAGTCGCCCGGCTTAGCTTCTTGAGATGACTCGAGTGTACCATCTGGAAGCCTTGTTTCTACCACTCGTGTTTCAGTAACTTTCTCTGCTCCCAAAATAGGTTCTATTTTCCTACGATACAATTTACCTTCGTTTTTCCATCTTTCAACCATCTCTGGGCCAAGAGTATCAACTAAAGGTTCCGTGTTGTTTTCTAAGTTTTCCATACATCTATTTAACCATCAAAAAGCTCCAAAGTGAAGTCCTGCGGAATCCCGCATCGAGCTTTGCTCTGATGAGTGGATAAATCATACTCCGAAAAGTAAGCTATATTTTATGTGAGAAAAAATTTTTGCCGAAGCAACTCCGCCGCCCTTTATGATATATCATAAAGGGCGGCGGGACTCATCAACAAAAAATTTGACTTGTTTCAGATTGTCGGCTTTATGGGAGAGTTGAAATGATTTTACGTATTTAAAAAGCCGACATTAGTCGGCGAGAATAAGCAGTTAACTTACCGGAGCCTCAATAGGCCAGAATTCAACGATGTCTCCCCAATAGAGATCTTCAATTCTGTCGCCTATCTGAACCCGAACTCTATTGGCACTCTCCACGGCATTGAGCACTGTCGGATTATCGTCTCTGACGTCTGCCCCCAAAACAAGCAAATGATCCCGCGATACGAGGCCGCGGAATACGGCTTCATTTGTGATCTGGCCGACCCCTACACCCAAATGAACTTTCTTACCTTCAAGTCTGGCCCACTCCCGCGGAGTAAGGTCTAAACCGCCCTGGATATTCTTCACTGCCTGCATCGGAAAACCTCCTTCGATAAGCTCTCATATAATAGTACTTATTTTGAATTATGTCAATATCTATGTCTTGCCCTTCGCCTTTAGCTCAGGACCTCCTTCACTTCGTTCAGTCGGGATGCACCACGACTGCTGTCTTTGGCATTTCGTCGCCTACGCTCCTCAACTGGAGTCGCCTACAAGTTTCTTCGGCTTCCGCTTCAGAACTCGCAGGCCACCCCTCGCGGTACTCCTCGCCAATTGCTCGTCGCACATCGTTGCGATTTTCTCCTCCCAACTCGAGCCAAGCAGTTGGCTCGCTGCATCCCTGATCATTGGAAATAAAATAGAGCTTCTCAAGGAGCTCTATTTTATTTCCATTTGTCGGAGCGCCGAGATTTGAACTCGGACTAAAACGTCCCAAACGTCTCGTGCTACCGTTACACTACGCTCCGATAACTTGAATCAGTAAATCTTTTAACAAGGAATCCAAAACTAGATATTTTTTCTTATCGGAATATCTGATTTTACATGTGCCCCTACTTTTACCTGTTTTATTACCGGCAGGCCTAATTATTGTTTTTGTAAATCTATTTCTTGATATTTTTGTTAATTTTGACCAAAACTTTTCTATTTCTTCTTGATTATCTCCCTCGTGTATCTGTAATTGCAATCTGAGACGTGACTCATCTAATCCAATGTCGTTTCGTAAAAAATTTAAAAATAATTTTATTATTTCTGGGTTTGTATTTGTAACATCGATATTATAAACCCAGGTGTTTTTATACTCCTTTCTTTTATAAGCTTTTGTTCCTTCAGTCCACCAGATAATCAGACCGATTATTTGTCTAAGACTATACTTCATAAATCCATCCTATCATTTATCTGCTATATGGCAAGTAATGATTCTCCCCGGCCTTACCCGCCAGGCCGAAGACGTCGAGTCGGGGCAGGCGGCCGCGGTATTCGCCTAAGGACTAATAAAATAGCGATAGAGCAGACTAGTAGGTACCGCCGTCATACGCCATCCCGTCGCAGCGAGGGGCCCCGAAATTGCAATTTCAGGAGTCGCTGTTATATCAAGCTATTTAATTTTAAACTTCATTGATAACCGTCCTATACAAAATAAATCCTAATGCAGCCGCTGCGACTCCCTTCCACCAGAAACCATCAGAAAAAACCTCTTGCATCCATGACAGAAAAGCAAAGCATACGCCAAAGGCCGAAAGAAATATCCATAAATGTTTTACTTTTTTCATTATTAAGATCGGTTATTTAACTTTTAATTCGTTCCACGGATCTGGTCTGTCTTTCGCAGCTATCAGTTCATCGACCCGCTCCTGCCAAAATTTAATTTTTCCAAGCATATTTCTTTTAGCTTCCACATTCTCAGAATGAACGGTAATTTCAACTTCCGGTCTGAAAATCTCAGGATACCTTTCGGAAAGCCATTTCATAATCTCCACGCCCTCAATGAGTTCTCCGCTCCCTTCGCCCAAATCATTATCAAAACTGATCGCCTCGACTTTATCGCCGGTTTCGTAAGATTCTTCAATCAGTGCTTTGAATTCGGCAAAATTAACGGCCACCCGCCAGCCTCTGGGAACCCTCGCTTCCCTGACATCGCCCCAAGCTTGGTCGTCTAAAAATATTTTCATGACAGCTCATAATATCACGATTTTCCTTTACTTTCAACGATTTTTGATGTAAAATTTAATAGATTTATAACTGAAGAGACGGATAAAGAGTTGTGTTGCCTAAACCAAGTAGGTGTGAGGCCCCCGTAGTTCAATGGATAGAATAGGAACCTTCTAAGTTCTAGATGCAGGTTCGATTCCTGCCGGGGGTACATGGATATAGTTAAGGTGCCAGAAAGAATATTGGCTAAGAAAATGAGGGAGATCCCCCTCGAAGAAATAAAAAGCGGCTCATTTAAGGAGTTGTTTTTGGAGATGAAGAAAGCCATGAAAGACCATGAAGGGGTTGGCTTGGCCGCCAATCAGATAGGCCAAGACCTGAGTATCTTCGTCATCGAGGAAAGGATAGCTCAAGAAGCCGGCCTGCCTGAAGTTTTCATCAACCCGGAGATAACAGAATACTCTAAAGATGCCGACGAGATAGAAGAGGGATGTCTTTCAATACCCGAGTATTTCGTGCCCATAAAAAGATCGAAGAAAATAAAAATTAAATTTGTTAATGAGGCGGGAGAAAAAATAAAATTGAAAGTCCGCGGATTTCCGGCCAGAGTGCTTCAACATGAAACCGATCATCTGAACGGATTGGTAATCAAGAATAGGTTTGGAATGACGAAGGCCCGCATTTAGCGGGCCGAAGACGAGATAATAACCGCGACCATTGCCAAGCTGGCTATGGTCAGGATCATTATGGGAAGAGCCACGAAAGCCATGAGCCGGGCAACCAGACGTTCGCGCCGGACTCTCGCTTCCTGACGCATCGGCCGAGGCCAGAGTTCAGCCAGAATAACTGCGAGCAACATCAGGTCTCCGACCAAACCAATCAATACGAGCGTACGCAGATGCTCCATGGATACCCCCTCTCCTCTCTACTTTACAATAATACCATAATTATGCTAAAAAGTCAAGATTTAAATGCAGTATTCTTCGGAACACCCGCTTTCGCCGTTCCGGCCTTCAAATACCTCCTTCGTGGCGGATATAACATAGTTGCCGCCGTAACCCAGCCGGAAAAGTTGGCCGGCCGGCAAAGAATAACCATGCCCAGCCATATCAAAAAAGCGGCATCGGAATATCATGTGCCGGTACTGGAACCTCACGATCTGAAGGACGACCGCTTCCTTAAAGAATTTAAAAAAATCAATCCCGATATAGCCCTCGTAGCCGCTTACGGAAAAATCATTCCGGCCGAATATCTTTCAATCCCCAAATACGGTTTTATAAACATCCACCCTTCGCTTTTGCCTAAGTACCGAGGCCCATCCCCTATCCAAGCGGCAATTATGAACGGGGACGATAAAACCGGCGTCACAATAATAAAAGTGGATGAGAAAATGGATCATGGACCGATCCTCGCTTCACAAGAATTTTCAATTTCCCTGCCTTGCCGGCAGGCAGGTAATTATGAATTTTCAGACTATAAAACCTTAGAAAAAGAGCTGTCTGAAGCAGGCGGTAAGCTGCTTCTTGAGATCTTGCCCGAATATACCGCCGGAAAAACAAAACTGACGGCTCAAAACCACGACCAAGCTACGTTCACGAAATTACTGACCCGCCACGACGGCAAAATCAACTGGGACCGCCCGGCTGAAGAAATATACAATCGAATCAGGGCCTTAAATCCCGAGCCGGGGACATGGACGTTATGGCAAGAAAAAACCCTGAACATAAAAGTAGCCCGCCCCTCATGTTTGGAGGTCTTACCTCCAAACATAGAAGCCCAATCAGGCACGGTAGTAAACTTAGGAAACGACGTTGCCGTTACCACTCAAAAATGCTATTTAATACTCAAGCAAATTCAGCTTGAAGGCAGGAAAGCGATGGATACCCGAGATTTCATCAACGGCCATCCCGATTTCCTTAATTCGAGACTGAAATAGAACTTTAAAAACCGAGGTTCTCTCTGAAAAAGAAAAGGAAAGTCCTGCTGATTTTGCTTTTAGTTTTAGCGGCAGCTGCGACGTGTATCTACTTCAAAAACCGAAGCTATATATCCGCCCTTCAGTCCTTGGCCTCGGAAGGAATTACCACGGCCAATTACAATGAACTTCCGGAAATCATAAAAAAACTTCCGATAACGAAAAAGGTTTTCTCAACCGAAAATTATCCGGCCCTGTACGGCGACGATAAAGTGGCTAAAATATCAAGAATCAACGGATCGGCTTCGGTTGCTTTAAGCTTTAAATCCCATAGCCCCGACCCGGAGAAAAGAAGCAGCGTCGTATACTTCAACCTCAACTCAGAAACAAACATGGCCGGAATGTTTTTATTCACCTCAGTTGAAGTACGCGGCGGAATTGTCGGACAGGGCCATCAGGGATCAAGAGTATTCTTGGAGCTGCATGACGCCAATGGAAAAGCAATGTACGGTCCGCATATACGGATTCCGCAAGAAGGCAAAAAAATCCATATCGTAATGCGGCCTACCGTATCCGAACCTATGCCGACGGGGTCTTTTCAAAATAATTTCGACCTAACCCGGGTAGTCAAAATCGGTTTAAGATTCGCGCTTGGAAACAGCGTTAATTCATTCCCGGCCAACGGCAGATTGTATATTGAAGACATACTGGCCATAACAAATACCGAACTGATAGCAAGCCTACTCCCCAAGCCGGATAATCGAAGAGTAACCCAAGACACGATAAACCTCACTTATCAATACCGGAAGTTAAAGTGGAAAACCGAGAAAAAAAACTTTTTTGTGGGAATTAACTACCCCTGGCACTACTACGGCATGGATGTAGGGCAAAACCCCTACGGCCAGCCGGAAAACGCGGGCTGGAGCGCAAATCAAGAAAAACTCATTGCCGATTTTGAAATGTTTAAAGAATCTGGAATAGATATTGTCAGGATATATATCTTCTTTGATTTAAGAACGGGTCTGACATATCAAGACGGCAAACTATTAGCTTTTGACAAGTACGTCTGGCGGGACATTGAATCGATTTTCGTCGCCGCACACAAAACTGACATGAAAATCATCCCCGTTCTGTTTGATTTCGGGGTCGCCGACGGCCAAGGCAAAGATAACGGATCGGGAGAGCATCCTGAACTTTTATTCTTCCAAGACAAGCATAACTTCTTAGCCTACCTGATGAGATCAACCCTGCAAGCCATGAATGCCTGGAACGAGAAATACGGCGAGCCGGTATTCGCGGTCGAGCTGATGAACGAACCCGAAAATATGGCAATGCTCATAATCCCCGGTTACTTTGAAGCTCTGAAAAATTGGCTGAAGGACCTGATCAATATCATTCACAATGAGACGTCCTTCAAGGTAACGCTCGGATCATACAGTATCGTCGACATGCAAAAATGGTGGAAAGATTTGGACATAGACGCCTGGCAGTTTCATTTCTACCGTTACATGGCCGCGGAACACGAACAGAATCCGATCGATTTAAGGCGTGAAAAAGTCGATCTATCGGGACCCGTATTCGCCGGTGAATACGAACCCGAGGATATTGTCAAAAATCTCAAAGCCCTCAAAGAAAACGGCTACGGCGGTATAATTTTCTGGGCCTGGAATACAAATGACGGCTTTAAGCTTGAATCATCCGAAAGATTTAAAGAGATTTCCGACTGGATACTAAACGAAAAGAGTCCTAAAAATAAAACAGGAAAAGAGGCCAAATAGGCCTCTTTTTGTTTGTGCCGGCGCCCCAATATCACCCTGCGAGCATCCGCGCTTAAACTATTTTATTCCGATCTCGTACTGTTTTATAATGTCGGCATTATCGGCGGTTCTTTTAAGAAAAATAACGGCCCAGCCGTCTTTGTAAACAAGGGCCCAATCATCGTCCTCAGAGATGTTTTGCAAAAAATTAATAAAATAATCGTTAGAATCGAAATAATCCAAAACTGCCATATTGATATGATATTGTTCTGAGTATATTTTCCAAGTCCGATAATCTTTCTGCATACCAATGTAAACATCTCGAATAAAATCCGCGGGATAGGCCTCGGGCCGACTATCGATAAAAACTTTTTCTCCGGGCAGCTGCCATATTAAAAATCCTCCGATATTATAATTATTAAACATGGGGCCGCGAAGTCGGTGATCCTTAATGAAGTCCACTGCTCTTTGAGGACCTTCCGGAACATAAGTACCGAATTTGCGATCGGGATAGAAAGCTTGGTTGAATTCATTATCTACGACAGAAATCAAAAGCAATAGAAGCAGCACTGCCATGGTGACCAATAAGTTACGCCTGCGAAAGTTTATTCCCAATCCATGCAGATTTTTCGCGTTAATCGGGATCATTGCCAGAGCAAAAACAGCCACATTGCGAAGCATAATTAAAGACAGGGCCGACGTCGCGATAAAAAGACCGAGGCTAAAAATATTATCCCTTAATTTTTTATAATTTGCGAAGAACCCGATCAAAGTTAAGACAATTCCTGCGAATAAAGCGGATGAGGAAAACCTGGAATAGCCAAGCATAAAAAGCTTAACCGGCGATTGATTCTCCAGCACGGGAACGGCATAATTTTTAAAAACAAAGAAGGGGTACAAAGCTTCTTTCAGGCCAAGAGGGTTAATCAAGTTTGCGACGCACATTAATAACCCGACCAATAGGAATCTCCTGCCCCGCTTATCCATGCTTTTTTGTCTTATAAAGTAATGCACTAAAAATAGGCCGTAAAGCAGCGGACCTAAAATAAAATAAATGTGGCTGTTCACCCACAATATCTGAATAAGCGGCAGAGACCATATCAAACGCTCGTCTTCTTTAAATAACACGAAGAGGTACCAGCCTAAAAACAAATAGCTGAATATCTCCGGACGAACGGCAGATCTTTCGACGAATATAAAAATAGACAGCACGGTAACTATGCTGACGGGCAGGAGAGTTTCTTTTTTATAAAACGCAAAAAAAGCTAAAGAAAGCGCGACGGTCAGCATAAGGGCGTTAAAAACAATAAGGCCTTCCATGCCAACCCACGCCCAAACAAGATAAAAGACCGCCTTGCTTAGCCAGGTATTGTTGAGCCAGATAAAATCCGGAGTCGTAAACGAGAAAAAATTGGTGGTAACGATCCGGTGCTCCTGCCAGGCAATTTTCCCTAAAGAAAGGTGCAGCCCGATGTCCTGGCCAATTCCGATAAAATTGTGCAGGGACAGAAGAAAGACAAGCAATAAAAGAGCGCTCACTATAAAAATCACCAATAAATTCTGCCTGAGTTTCGATAGCATATGCGTAGACCGGATCCTATGTTAGAAATCATATCATTCTCTGTTCTTTTTGAAAGCACCATAAAGTCCCGCTAAGTGCGGGACTTTATGGTGCTGAATCAATATATTTAATTTAGAATATGATCGGTTGAGCCGGAACATATTCATCAAGCTCGGCGATGTTGATCGGGGATATTTCAGTCTGATTAAGCTTCAGCCTTCGAAGCGCCATCGGCGTTACATACCTTTTAGTGCCCTCGACAAGCTGGTATATATCTCTGCTTATAACCGGAGTCTCAACAAAAACGAAATGATTGCGAGGATAATAATTGAACTCTTTCTGGTTAATCGTTACGATTTCATCCCGCGTATCGCCGTATGAAGACAAGACCTTCTCATTCATAACTGGACGAACCGTTCCCGCTTCGGTGAAGTAATAAACGATACCGCTTTTGTCGCCATCAACGTTGAAAAGCTTAACCCGGGGATATTTGGCTAATTGCTTGGCGCTTATATCCTGAACCATCTCTACCGTAAAACCGTAGCTCGCGAATATCTCACTGGTGGGGACAAGATGTTTTTTTCCGCCGATTATCTGGTAAACCTCGGCCTTGCCCGGAACCCTGACTAATGTAATCGAAATTTGAGCCGAACTTTTCTTCGTATTGCTGCCTGAAGCCGAAGAACCGAAAATCGCCGCGAATAATCCGCCTGACTGTTTGGCGGGTTCACGGGTGCCAGAATCTGTCGTTCCGTTGGCGGTTGCGGTAGCGGTCGTTGTGCCGGAACATCCTCCTATAAGACTGAGCCGGCATAATGCATTATTAACCCTCGCATTCGGATCACTTAAGCCTGACCCCTGGCTATAGCTGACCGGGGTTTGCGCGAATGCTGAAGCTACCGGAAAAAATAAAAATCCGATTCCTGACAGGGCAGATACTAAACTGATTGTAATAGCTTTATTCATCCCGTTAGAGACAGGATGCGATCTTATCGCATCCTTGCCTTATTATCTTTCTTGATTTCCCGTTAAGATGCCCATGCCACCGATTACCAATGTTTGCTGTCCATGGTGCTTCTAACGGGATTAATCATGCTGTAATTATATCACAAAGAAAAGAATTTGTCAAAAAAGCGCGAATGCCCTTGTTTTAGCTATGAAATATTAGTATTATTAAGCCCATGACCCAAGGAGAGAATATACTCACTGTTAAGAACTTGGAAGCTCGATTTGACGGCGAAGAGATACTTAAAAATCTCAGCTTTTCGGTCAATAAAGGAGACGTCTTGGCGATAGTCGGCCCCAATGGGGCCGGCAAGTCAGTTTTATTCAGAGCACTCCTCGGCTTAATCCCCTACTCCGGCAAAATAGAATGGGCTAAAGGATTGCGAGTCGGCTACGTGCCTCAAAAAATAGCCATAGACAGAGAGCTGCCTCTGAGTACGGAGGAGTTTTTAAAGTTCAAAGAAAAAGACGAAGCCCGCATAATAAGCGTCTTAAAGTCAGTCGGCATAGGTTCCGAACATAAAAACAACCCCGAACATCATGTGCGCCATCTTAAGCAGCATGTTTTAAGCCAGAGATTGGGCTGGCTTTCGGGAGGACAAATGCAGAGGGTTCTTATAGCTTGGGCTCTCCTTGATAACCCCGACGTACTTCTTTTTGATGAACCAACCGCGGGAATAGATGTAAGCGGCGAAGAAACAATCTATAATTTGCTTAAAAAACTGCACGGCGGCAGAAATATGACTATGCTTCTGATATCCCACGACCTCAATATCGTCTATAAATACGCAAACAACGTCCTCTGCCTGAATAAGGAGATGATCTGCTACGGAACGCCGTCAACGGCGTTAGATACGGAATCTTTGACCAAGCTTTACGGCGGAGAGGCCGGGATTTATAAACACGAACATTAGAATAAATATAAAATGAAAAACGAAAAGAGAAAAATGATTGAAGTCGCTTCCAGCGACAACCTAAGTTTTACGCTTTTAGTTTTGGGCTTTTAATTTTGGATGCCTTATATCTACAATTACTTACCGGATCACTGATCGGCCTCGGCGCGGGCTATGTGGGCTCTTTTATGGTCCTGAGAAGAATGTCTTTGGTCGGAGATGCATTGTCTCATGTCGCCCTGCCCGGAATTGCCATCGCTCTTTTATTCAGCATAAATCCATTTTTCGGCGCCTTTGCCGCTTTATTCTTGGCAATAGTTTTGATCTGGTTTCTTGAAAAAAGAACAGAACTTCCTTCAGAAACTTTAGTCGGCATAATGTTCACGCTAAGTTTGGCCTTGGGGCTGCTCCTTACTCCGGAGCCGGAACTTTTAGAAGCTCTGTTCGGCGATATAACTAAAATCTTCGCCACCGACCTTGCCATCACCGCCGGCGCCGTTGTCATCCTCCTTGTAGTTATGCATCGCATCTCGGGAAAACTTATGCTTGGAATAATCTCAAAAGAGCTGGCTCAGGCGATGAAAATACCTATCCATAAGCTTAATTTTATTTTTTTGTTTTTGGTGGCGGTCATAGTGGCCTTGGGCTTAAAGGTCGTCGGAACGTTACTCATGGGCTCCTTGGTCATTATTCCTGCGGCGGCGGCAAAAAATACTTCTACAAACCTGACGCAGTATACTAAGTTGTCTATGATATTCGGCGTTCTTTCAACTATCCTTGGATTGTTCGCCTCTCGATACTTCGGCATCTCCCCCGGTCCGACAATAGTCATCTCCGCCGGAGCCATATTCGTGGCCACGCTCTTCCTGAAAAGAAAGTAAAAAGTGATAAATCTAATAAAAATCAGGTAATGACTTGAGATTGCAAAAATATTACTTTTTGATAAAATAATAAAACTATGAGCCTGGGAGTAAACGAACTAAAACCGAAAACATTCTTTCTCTACGAGGACCAGCCCTACGTTGTTTTAGAGACCCATCATTTAAAAATGCAGCAGCGCCGGCCCACGGTTCAGGTAAGGATGCGCAATCTTGCTAACGGAAAGATCTTGGAACGGAATTTCGCCCAGTCTGACGTATTTGAAGAAGCAGATGTTGAAAAGCAAAAGGTAAAATATCTTTACGGCCATCGCGACCAATACTGGTTTTCTTACGAGAACGACCCGTCAAAACGTTTTGAGTTATCAAAAGAGATACTCGGTGATTCTACTAAATTTCTGAAGGCTAATACGGTCTTAGAGGCGGTTTCCTTTGAGGGAAACATCATAACCGTAGAGCTCCCGGTCAAAATTGATCTCAAGGTTATCGAGGCTCCCCCGGCCATTCGCGGAGACACGGCTCAAGGCGGAGTTAAGCAGGTAAAATTAGAGACGGGTGCTTCCCTCAATGTTCCCCTCTTCATTAACCAAGATGACATCGTAAGAATCAACACCGGAACCGGAGAATATGTCGAAAGAGTTGAGAAAGGATAAATAACTCAAAACCCTATTAATACCCGCACACAAAATGACCCCGCAATGGCGAGGTCATTTTCATTTAGCAAAAGTCTTTATCTTTTCGAGCCTCTCTCTAAAATCCCTTACGATAAGGCGGGCTCTTAGTGCTGGTAATCCAAATATCATGTTTTTATCATAGATATCGGTATAAACAGCGGCCATTTTTTCAAGCTTCTTAATCATGAGCTCTTTGGTGGTTAGCTCTGCTCCGCGCAAATCAACTTCCCAATGCTCGCGATTGCTTAAGGGATTTTCCAAGTGCGCAATCTCGTGACCGATAAGACCGGCCAATTCCTCAATAGAGAACTCGTCCATAACAGCTTGGCTAATAACAACAACGCTTGAGGCATCGGACGACCCGGCCCACCCATTATAGCAATGGGTTTTCTTTACGAAATAGATAGGCTCTCCTATCAGAGGAGTTCGTGTAAAAAGTTTTCTTGCTGCCCTAATTTTAGCGTCAGATACTCCAATAGGCTCAAGATCGGGACCAAAACAATTAAAAAGATAGTCAAATTTCACCAACCCGATGCTAAGCCAGACTAAAAAGATTAGAAATACAGAAACTATAAATTTTAAAGAGCCCATTCAGCCTGCTCCTGATCCGATAATACCTGGCCAGACTCTAAATCTTTTAATAATATCTGTCAAGTCAACTCCGGATCGCCGAATAAAAATACCGTTTTAGAAACGGCATTTTTAAACTGTCTTATTTTTTACACCCTGCAAAAGATTGGCGATTTTTGTAATTTCCTTGCTGATAGATTCGAGCTTCTCGAGCATTTCCCTATTAAGACGATCTATCTCATCAAGCCGAGCTTCCCAAGTCTCCGGTACGGCACCGATGGCATGACCGCAGGGATAGGCCACGGCCGTAAATGAAGCGGAGCCCCGATAACCGCTCACGGCACTCGGGTTATGAGATTCGTAGTGAATATTGGAAATCCACTTATCGCAGGTTGGACACTTTGCGATGTTCATCCCGTTAGAGACAGGTTGCGGTCAGTTCAACCACAACCGTGCCTGATTAATTTTCTCGACGTCCCGTTAAAATATTCCTGCCACCAGCTACCAATTTCGTAGGGTAGAGTGTTTCTAACGGGGCCCGGAGAAATTAAGCTAAAAGTTTACGCTATTTTATAATTTTCGACCGCAGGGTACCCCGAGGCACCAGCTGAATATATCATTGTCTCACAAGAGAAAAAGAGCCACAATCAGAAATTGTGGATAATGGCGAGAAGCGTCTAAGCTCGTAAGAAAAGAACGGCCGGTATTGGAACAACCGCCCAATAGAACAATGCTCGGCCGGAAACAAAAAGATTATACGCCGGACCAAGCAACTTCTGGCTTAAATCCGATGGCATAAAAGAAGCGATAATGCTTATAAGAAACCCGAGCTGTAAAGCGCTGATCAGGATAACGCTGACGAGCGGAAAATCTCTTGATGACAGCCTGTAACTGAAAAAGGAATATTGGAGAATCAAAAAGATGGCGATATAAGCCGCTAAAAATAATCCGATCCGGATAAAGTAACCCTCCCAAGAACCACCGACCCAGCCTTGGACTTCGTCAAAATACGGAAACAACCTTTCGAGGGCGAAGGCGATATATAAACTTATCAGCGAGATAACAGCCTTGGCTCGGCCGAAGCTTACGCCATATAAAACACTCGCCCCTAATCCGAGCAACATAACCCAAATATTAGAACCGAACATAAGGTTAGGGTTGGAAGTAAAAAAGTTTTCCAAATAATTTGGTATGGCCATGAAATATTCCATAAATTTTGCAAAGGCCCCGGCTGAAAACATTATTTTATTTTAAAGGTCATTATAAGATCGCCGGGCGCTCCGCCCTCTCTGCCTGCATTTCCGCCCTTCGGAACAATGACAGTATAGTTATTTTTAATATCTCCGGGTAGATGTACCTCAAATTTTCTTGAAGATTTCACCCTGCCGGATCCGCCACAATTAGAACAGACCTTCTCGGGCAGCTTTCTTTTCCCGCCGCATTTCGTACAGGGCATGATCCGGGCAAATGTTCCAAAAGCTGTTTTGGTGGTCTGCCTTATCTGGCCGCTGCCGCCGCAAGTATCGCAGTTCACCATCTTGAATCCCTTCTCGACTCCATTCCCTCGACAACCCTCGCAAACGTCAAATCCCTTATACTCAAAAGGTCTAATGGTGCCAAGATCTTTCCTGCTGATATGAACTTCGATATGGATATCCTCGCCTTTTACATCTTCTTGATACTGGGGCCGGGCATGACCACCGAACATCCCTGAGAAAATATCAAAAACATCTTCGAACCCCGCCTGAGACTGTCCCCCGCCCCGGGCTCCTCCGAAATAATCCCAGAAGTTTCCCTGATTAAAATCCCCGCCCTGAAAACCGCCGTCATTATAAGCGAAACCGAAGTTATCGTAGTTAGATCGCTTCTTAGGATCAGATAAAACCTGATAGGCTTCGTTGACTTCCTTGAATTTGCTCTCGTCTCCTCCTTTTTTATCAGGATGATGTTCGTGGGCTAATTTACGGTAAGCTCTTTTTATCTCGTCCTGAGAAGCAGTTCGGGGCACCCCTAAAGTTGTGTAGTAATCTTTACTCAAAAAAACTCGAAATTCGAATATCGAAATACGAAACAATATCTAAACTCGAATTTTCTAAATTCCAAACGGTTTCGGATTTAGAATTTCGGATTTTCAGTCTTTGTTTCGGATTTCAGATTTCGTGTTTCGGATTTATACGGTTAGAACTTCCGCCTTAACATCCTTTTCTTCTATCCTGAACCATCTCATCTTTTTAAACATATAAAAGAATATAACTCCCGAGGCGAGCGATAGCCACATGAAAATCCAGCTTAACCCCCACAGAATCAAAAACAAAGCAAAAGCTATGGCCGGCGGAGCGTATTGGAAATAAGGCTCCAGAAAGACGTTAGCCTGATCTATGAGTTGTCGGCTCACCTGATCGGTGGCCTGACTTTCTAAGGAGGGATCCAAAGCTCCGCCTGCAAAATCCCGGACTACCGCCCCAACGATTGTGCTGATGAATTTCTCGCTTGAACTCGGCAACCGATTTATATTTTCGAAACTTTTTATGGCCGGACTTTGGTAAGCTCCGAAAGATACAAGTAAAAACACAGACAGAATAAGCGGCATAACCGATCTTCTTATCGCCATTCGGGCATTTATCTTTGTCCGCTGAGCCAGCTCTTCTTTGATATTGGCTTGAGCGTGGAAAAACAAGAGCAGAATCGCAGCTGAACTTATGAAATTCAACGGATTAATCCCGAAAAAAAACATAAAAGAAAGCCCCGCCAACATTCCTGCAAATAACGCGAATAAATATCTCTGAAACAAGATGAAGCCGGCCGAGACAAAACCGACAAGAACAGTAAGCGCTGCCCACATTCGAAGATGCAGATTGTTTGACTCGAACAAAGACCCCTGCAGCCACTCATAGGCCCATAGCCAAAAGAATCCGGCTAAAAAGGCGGTGATCACGAGCCAGATAACAAGTTTGTGAGTTTTAGTCATGAAGTTTTTTATTCATCCATATACTCCGTTCTGTATAGCCATGCTTTTGGTAGAAATTAACGGCCGGATTTTTAACCTGAACGTCGAGTGCTATATATTGAATACCGATGCCCATGGCATATTCTTCAGCTGCCCGGATTAGTTGACCGCCTATACCGCCCTTACGGTATTCTTTGGATACGACTAAGTCGGTAATGTAGGCTAACCGTTTTATCTTATAGCATGGGTTATCTTTCTTATCTTCATCCACTAAAACGGCTACGAAACCGGCGATCTTACCAGCTACATCTGCAACAAATAGTTTACCGTCTTCGGTTTCTAGTCTTTTTAGTAGAAAGGCTAAATAAGGCTTTACTGAATCTGATGCCGGAATCCAATAATCTGGGTACTGCCGATATTCGTTTTCTTGTAATTCAAAAATACGCCCCTCAACTCCATCCTTGTCTTCCATTTTGTATTCGCGAATAATGGTAGATTCCATAAATGACCAAGACTACGATAACATAAGCGAGGAACTTTAATTAACCTGAAGCATTTGAGACCCCGAAGCAATGCATGGTTCTGATTGCGAGGGGCTCACATAGGTGAGGTCCGGCGCTGGTTAAGGCGAAGATTCACCGGAGGAACTTACAGGGAATCGCCTGCGGACCGGAACCGTGCTGAAGGTAAATTGAAGTTCCGAGAACCTACCTATGATCTTCTTTTCCATCCTCTGACTTAGCCTCTTCCGCTTTCTGGGGCTCGCCAGCTTTTGCCTGATCTGCTTGCCCTGAGCTTGTCGAAGGGTTGGCCTTTCCAGCTTCGTAAAGAGATGAACCTAACCTCTGGGCAACCTTTGAAAGCTCTTCTGTAGCCTTTTTGATCTCCTCGACATTATCCGATTTCAAGGCATTTTTAAGGGATTCGGCTTTCTCGTTTAATTCCTTCTTATCCTCCTCTTTTATTTTACCATCATTATCCTTAACCATCTTCTCGGCGGTGTAGATAAGTGTTTCTCCTAAATTACGGACTTCGGCCAGCTCCTTTTTCTTCGCATCTTCCGAGGCGTGCTTTTCGGCATCAGCCATCATTCTCTTTTTCTCCTCTTCTGTAAGACCGGATGAGCCCTCGATTCTTACAGACTGTTCCTTGCCGGTTCCTTTGTCTTTGGCTTTAACATTCAAGATTCCATTGGCATCAATGTCAAAGGAAACCTCAACCTGAGGAACGCCACGGGGTGCCGGAGGAATACCGTCAAGAATAAATCGGCCGAGAGTTTTGTTGTCATGAGCCATCGCTCTTTCACCCTGTAGAACGTGTATTTCAACCGAAGGCTGGTTATCAGCAGCGGTTGAAAATATCTGAGACTTCGAGACAGGAACGGTAGTGTTTTTCTCGATCATCTTGGTAAAAACCTGGCCGAGAGTTTCAATGCCTAAAGAAAGCGGGGTTACATCCAAAAGAAGCACGTCTCTGACCTGGCCCTGCATAATACCGCCCTGAATAGCAGCTCCGACAGCTACAACTTCGTCAGGATTTATATCCTTATGGGGCTCTTTGCCGAATAGTTTTTTGACTTCTTCGACAATCAGAGGCATCCTTGTCTGTCCGCCAACCATCACCACCTCATTAATATCGGAGGTTTTGAAACCGGCCTCTTCTACGGTCTTCTTCGTAAGAGTAATTGACTTGTCGACCAAGTCCTTAACCAGGCTTTCCAGCTTGGCCCGAGTAAACGTCATACTGAAATGCTTTGCACCTCCGGCGTCAGCAGTTAAGAAAGGTATGTTGATCTCTGTCTGCATTGTACTTGAGAGCTCATGCTTTGCCTTCTCGGCTGCATCCTTCAAGCGTTGTACGGCTAATTGGTCCTTAGAAACGTCAACGCCCTGCTCCTTCTTGAACTCTTCGATTAAATATTGAATTATCTTCTGATCGATATCATCTCCGCCCAAATGCGTGTCTCCGCCGGTACCCTTAACTTCAATGGTATCGTCCCCAATTTCTAAAACCGAGATATCAAAAGTGCCGCCCCCAAAGTCATAAACAACGATTTTCTCGTCTTTCTTTTTATTGAGACCGTAAGCCAAAGCTGCCGCAGTCGGCTCATTGATCACCCTTTTAACGGTCAGTCCGGCTATTTCCCCAGCATCTTTGGTAGCTTTTCTCTGAGAATCGTCAAAATAAGCCGGCACCGTGATTATGGCCTCAGTTATCTTTTCACCTAATTTATCTTCGGCATCTTGTTTTAATTTCTGCAAAATCATAGCCGATATCTCCGCCGGCTTATGATATTTTTCGCCCATCTTAACTTCCACGTCGCCATGAGCACCCTCCTTGATCTCATAGGGCAGGAGTTTCTTATCTCGCTGAACCTCCGCATCGCCGAAACGACGCCCGATAAGCCGTTTTACTGAAAATATGGTATTGGCCGGATTAGTGACGGCCTGCCTCTTGGCCGTTACGCCGACATAACGCTCACCGTTCTTTCCGACGGCAACCACCGAAGGAGTGGTTCTGACTCCTTCTTTATTTTCCAGTATCCTCGGCTGGCCGATTTCGACTACCGCCATCGCCGAGTTGGTTGTCCCTAAATCGATTCCTAATATTTTTGACATAGCTTTTGATAAACTCGAAATTAGAATATCGAAATACGAAACAAATTCGAAGCTCGAACTCTCAAAATTCTGAACGTTTGAAGATTTAGAATTTCGGATTTTCGGGCTTTGTTTCGGATTTAGAATTTAGAATTTCGGATTTGTTTTAAATTATTTAATAATCCTTACCCTGGCTGGTCGGATGACTTTACCATGCATAGTATATCCAGGCCGAATTTCTTGTATTTTATCTCCGTCCTTATCCGCTACTTCGACTGCTTCATGCAATAGCGGATCGAATTTTTCCCCATCAACCCCTATCCTCTCTACTCCGAATTTATTTAAAAATTTAGCAACCTTATCAAGCGCACCGTCGAAACCATTAATCCACCCCTTCAGCTCTTCACTCTCGGGCAGATTGTTCCGAGCGACCTCAATCCCGTCTATAGCATCGATCAGCTGGACGATCAGGCCTTCGGTTGAAAATTTCAGAAATTCTTCTATCCGCTTAGCCTCATCCTTTTTATAATTTATAAAATCTGCCCGCTCCCTCTTCCAGTTATTCAGATACTCTTCGGCCCGCTGCTTACATTTCTCTAACTCATCAACACCCGCTTCGACATCTTTGTTTTGTTCCTCAGTCATATGCCTTAAACTCTAAATCCTAATATCTAAACTCTAAACAATATCTAATCTCAAATTCTCAAAATTCAGAATGTTTTAATATTCGAATTTTAAATTTTGGATTTGTTTAGTATTTAATGCTCAGGATTTATATACCCTTTATTAGTTTATTGATCCTGCCGGTCGTATATTTTACTAATCCTATATTCTTCCTGTAATCCATCCTGGTCGGTCCTATGATTGTAAGCGAACCGATTAACCGATTCGGTAAATTATATCTGGCAGTCATGACCGTTTCGTCTTTGATTGCAGGGTGGTGATTCTCGTGTCCGATAAAAATATTCATATCTTCTGAATCGTCAGCACTTTGAGTTGCTCCGAAAAATTCTTTTTCTATCTGATCAAAAACCCTGTCAAACTCGTCAAAAAAGCTGGTCAGCCTGAAAACCTTGCTGATCTCCCTGAATTCCGGCAGTTCAAATAAACCGGCCAGTCCTGTTTTATAAAAATCCTCCTCTTCGGCTATGCCCGCAATAACAACGTTGTCGGAAAGATCCGATAAAAGCTGTGCCATTATTTTATTGATTTCACGAGGATCGTCGCCGACACCGGACAGAGTGGCGTCAATCCTTTTCTGACAATTGGGATAAATATCTAAATCTTCAGAGCTTATCAAGTTATCCACATAGAAACGATAGGCCCTGTCAGTCGGAATTCTCCCGCCCGAAGTATGAAGCTGAGTTAAATAGCCCCTGCTTTCAAGGTCATTCATCTCGTTTCTCAGAGTGGCCGAACTTAGGTTAAAAAACCTCGAATTGACTAAGGACTTTGAGCTGACCGGCTCAGCTGTTTTGATATACCGGTCGATCAGAATATTAAGCAGTTTTTCCTGTCTATCGGTAAGCATCCCGGCATATCAGACTCCAATCACCTTAAGGTTTTGTGAAAAACCAGACAACTAAAGACTGAATAAGTTATACTATCTACCCGGTATTACAATTCGATCGGCTAAAAACCTTTGGAGGCTGTGTTACCGAGCATAGGGACATTTTATTAAATTAGCACTCCCAAGTCAAGAGTGCTAATCAACCGCCCCGAAAAGAAAACGCCGAGCTAAGCTCGGCCTCATCATTAACTCGTTGTCTCAATAATCCCGTCCGGATCAATAAAGTAGGTCTCTACCTTCAATCGAGGGAATCTTTTCTTGATTGCCGCGACGGCTTTCCTGTGCTCCCCCCGGTGAAACTCTAATTCCTTCGCCGGATCATTTCCAAAATGAACAAATCCTCCATACGCTCCGCAATCGTGATGGGAAAAAAGCATTACTCTTTCCGTATGATGTAGCCCGATTGATTTGGCTATCTGGCCCAGATAATGTTCGGTCTCATGCTCGTCAAACGGCGAAGAGAAAACTTTGGACCCGCCGGCAGGAAAAGCCGGATCAATATGCTTTAGGCCCAAGCTCTTTATAAACCGCTTGGCGATCTTCCAAAAGCGGCTATCAAGACATCGAACAACGAAAGCACCTGCCTTATAGTGCTCTAAGCGGGATTTGCCCCTGTAGACATACTCCCTCTTCGCTTTTTTTGTTTGTGTCTTTTTCATGCCCGCCTTTTGGTTTAATGTGCCGAGATATATTATACCACCACAAGAACTACCCTGCAAGTATGGTGACCTGATTATTTCCTCCTACTTCTAAAAATCCGGAGGCGATATAAAATTCCATTTTATTACCGTCTGGCTTCGTAACTATGGCTTGCCCCGAAGATAACTGAGCAACCAAAGGACGATGGTGATCGAGAACGGTAATCTCTCCGCTTCTTGTCTTTAGGTTCAGCGAAGCGGCATCTCCTTCAAATTGAATACCCTTCAATGAAATAATGCTTAAGCGCATTGGAGCGTAGAAGGTAGAATGTAGTAAGTGGTTTATTTCTTAAGAAATTTTTGAAAACCACCTAACATACTGCCCCGATCTTTAATAAGTTCCAGGACTTTCTCAAAGTCTTCTTTCTTTATATAATCTAGATTACTAGCTATATGGAGCTGACCCTCAACCTCATTGAGGGATCCGGATGCTATCGAAATAAATCTTGAGAATTCTTTCTTAGAACCTCTCCCTGCGCCCTCTGCTATGTTAGAAGATATCGATACAACGGCTCTCCTAATCTGGGAAACGAGTCCATAGAATTCTTCTCTGGGAAAGTTCTTTGTGGTCCTATATATGAAAGAGGCAAAGTCTATGCTCTTCTTCCAAATATTTAAGTTTTCATAATTTTTAGCCATAGCTACGTTCTACCTACTACTTTCCACTTTCTAGATCCCCCTTCAGATAGAAAAACTCCTCGGGTTTATCGTCGTATTTGCCGTCTATAATTGCCTGAAAGTCTTTTACGGTCTGGGTGCGGGAAACGAACTTACCCTCCCTGCCGGTAAATTGGGCAGCCACTGAAAAGGGCTGAGACAAAAATTTCTGAATTCGGCGAGCCCGATTCACGACTAATTTGTCTTCATCGGATAATTCCTCCAAGCCCAAAATAGCTATAATATCCTGTAGCTCCTTATAGCGCTGCAGAGTCTGTTGAACCTGCCGGGCAACTTGATAGTGCTCCTCGCCGACTATTTTCGGATCCAGAGCGCTCGAAGTTGAGGACAAAGGATCGACGGCCGGATAAATACCGATTTCAGTCAAAGCCCGGGATAAAACAATTGTGGAATCGAGGTGGGCAAATGTCGCCGCCGGAGCAGGATCAGTGATGTCATCGGCCGGAACATAAATTGCCTGCACCGAAGTAATGGACCCGTCTTTGGTAGAGGTAATTCTTTCCTGCAGATTACCCATCTCGCTGGCCAATGTCGGCTGGTATCCCACGGCCGATGGCACACGACCTAACAAAGTAGAAACCTCAGAACCTGCCTGTGAAAAACGAAAAATATTGTCTATGAAAAGAAGAGTGTCCTTCCTTTCTTCGTCTCTGAAATATTCTGCCATTGTTAAGCCGGTGAGGGCGACCCTAAGACGCGATCCCGGAACCTCGTTCATTTGACCGAAAACCAATGCCGTCTTATCGATAACGCCCGAATCCTTCATTTCGTGGTAAAGATCATTTCCCTCTCTGGTTCTTTCTCCGACTCCGGCAAAAACAGAAACTCCACCCGATACTTCGGCAACATTATGGATAAGCTCCATCAATAAAACAGTCTTACCCACCCCGGCACCGCCGAATAAACCTATCTTTCCTCCTTTGATAAAAGGGGCAAGCAGGTCTATAACCTTTATTCCGGTTTCGAATATTTCCGTTTTAGTGGCCTGCTGATCCAGGGTGGGAGCAGAACGATGAATCGGCCAGTGCTTTTGAAATTTCCCGGCCTCTTTCGAATCCAATCTCTCGCCCAAAACATTAAAAAGTTTTCCTAAAACCTCTTGTCCGACCGGTACGCTGATCGGCGCTCCGGTATCCGAAACTTCCTGGCCTCGATAAAGTCCGTCGGTCGAAGCAAGTGAAACCGCTCTGACTCTTCCTGGCTCCAAATGCTTAGCTACTTCGAGAACCAGCTTCCCATGATCCGTCTGGATATTCAGCGCATTCAAAAGCGCCGGCATCTGATTTTCCGAAAATTCGACATCAACTACGGGACCAGTTATCTGAACAATGCGACCGTTGTGCATAAGATTACAAATTCGAATATCTAAATTCTAAACAAATTCCAAACGTTTGAAGATTTAGAATTTCGGATTTTCGGTCTTTGTTTAGGATTTAGAATTTCGTACTTCGGATTTACTGCAGTGTATTCACTGCAGACGTGATCTCAATTAACTCTTTCGTGATTCCAGCCTGACGCGCCTTATTATACTCTAAATTTAGATTTTCGGAAAGTTCTTGGGCATTATCGGAGGCTGTTTTCATTGCCACCATCCGCGCCGAATGTTCCGAGGCATTGGCCTCTAAAACAAGATGATAAACCTCCATTTTAACCAAGTGATCGACGAGGGATTCAATTAACTCCGCCGGACTTGGTTCAAAAATGTAATCCGGAGAGTGTGAAAGGTGGGGCGTGGAAAGTGGCTCTGAATCTGAATTTCCTACCTTCAACTTTCTACTTTCTACTCTCAATCCGGCAAATCGGCCTGATTCTGGAATAATTTCGTCGATTGTTTTCTGAATTTTTTCCAAATCAACCGGTAAAATCTGCCTCATTAAAACCTCCTGCTTGAGAGTCGTACGGAAATGAGTCGAAATGGTTATAACTCTGTCCCACTCGCCCGAAAGAAAAGCTGAGGTGATTTTATCCGACAAATGATAGGTCTCTGCCGGCTCTACAAAATCTCCGAATCCCGAAAAACCGTCAACCATGTTGAGTTTCTTTTTCCCGGCATAAGAAATAGCCTTCTTGCCAACCGCGATAACCTTCAGTCCGTCATTTCCGATATCCTGATATGATTTCAAAAAGGAATCGGCCATCCTGAAAACCTGGGAATTAAAAGAACCGGCAAGTCCCCTGTCGGAGGTAACGATAACCAAGAGAGTCTTTTTTATATGGCGAACCTCCATCAGTTTTGTCTTAACTTCTGCGTGCTTAGCTAAGGTCGAAAGCAAATAAAGCGCCTTAAAAGCGTAGGGACGCGAATGCAGAGCCACTTCCTGGCTCTTTCTCATCTTCGTCGCCGCCACAACTTCCATCGCTTTCGTGATTTGTCCGATATTCTTAACGGCTTTTATTCTATTTTTGACTTCAATTATTGACATGGCTAATTTTATAAACTACTATCTGACCAGCTGCTTAAATTTAACAATACGAGGTTAGGATGAAAAAGACTAAAGTTCTGGGATATTTCTTTTTGCTGATGGTCCCGGTATCCGTAATCGGGGGTCTCAGTCTGACGTTAGGATGGTGTAACAATCTTACCAGTGCCTCTCTGATAATGTTAGGCACCCTCATTATATCTCTACAGTTTCTGAAATTAGGCACTATTTTTACAAAAGATTCATCAAACTAATCTCCTACGGCCCGACTCATTCGAGAAGGGCTTTTTGATTTAAAATGTAAACATCAAAGTGGAAAATGACAGTTTAGGATTTAAAATGATCGGAAAACTTTTCATTTTGCATTGTCATTTTGAACTTTGATTTTTTAATTTTATACTATCTCAAGAAACTGCTAACCAACATTTTTCAATTCATCGAACGCCGACTTCATCTGTGTTTCGGTACTATCATCCATCTGATTGGTCTCTCTGATTTTTTTCAGAATGTCTCCGTGCAGTTTTTCAAGATTATCTATCATTTTTTCGGCAACCGACCGAACCTCTTCAACTTTTACATCATCCAGGTATCCATTCGTCGCCATATATATAGCTAAGACCTCTTTCTCAAATGAGATGGGCGCGCTGTCAACCTGCTTTAAGATCTCAGTGAGACGCTGTCCACGGGCAATCTGCTTTTTCGTATTCTCATCCAAGTCCGAAGCAAACTGAACGAATGCCTGCAATTCTCTGAACTGAGCAAGCTCTAATCTTAACTTACCGGCAACCTTTTTCATGGCTTTGGTCTGAGCCGAAGATCCGACACGGGAGACGGATAGTCCGGCATTAACCGCCGGCCTCAACCCCTTGTAGAAAAGGTCGGATTCAAGATATATCTGACCGTCGGTAATAGAAATAACATTGGTGGGAATATAAGCGGAAACATCGCCAAGCTGGGTCTCGATAATGGGCAAGGCCGTAAGAGAACCTCCGCCGAGTTCTTGATTTAATTTAGCGGCTCTTTCAAGCAACCGGGCATGAAGATAAAATACATCTCCCGGATAAGCCTCCCGGCCCGGCGGCCTCCTCAGCAACAAAGACAGTTGCCTGTAGGAATCGGCGTGCTTTGATAAATCATCATATATGACAAGGGCATCCTGTCCGTTGTCCATAAAATACTCTCCGATTGCACACCCGGCGAAAGGAGCAAGATACTGAACTGAAGCCGGAGAAGAAGCCGGGGCTGAAACGACAATAGTGTATTTGAGGGCGCCTTTTTCCTCGAGGGTTTTCACGATTTTGGCAACTTTGGAATTCTTCTGACCAACGGCAACATAGATACAAATCATTTGTCGACGGCCGGCATCTTGTCCCTGATTTAAAATTGTATCTAAAACAATAGCGGTTTTACCGGTCTGCCTATCCCCGATAATAAGCTCTCGTTGGCCTCGGCCGATCGGAATCATGGCGTCAATAGCCTTAATTCCCGTATGAACCGGGGTATTTACCGATTCGCGGGCCACAACCGACGGAGCTGAACGTTCAAGAGGATAATTTTTAGCCTTTTCCGGTTTAGTAAAAATTACTCCCTTATTGTCCAGCGGATTGCCCAAAGGATCAACGACTCGGCCGATCAATTCATCTCCTACGGGAATAGAAACGACTTTACCCGTCTGATGGACTCTATCGCCTACTTTGACTGTCTGGGCGTCTCCTAAGATAACGGCCCCGACGAAATTCTCTTCAAGGTTAAAAGCAATCGAAGAAACATTACCGCTATTAGTCTCGACGGTTAATAATTCCTGGCTCAACGCCTTGGATAAGCCAGAAATTTTGGCGATACCATCACCAACCTCGGTAACGATACCGACTGTTTCAAATTTCGTTTCATCTTTATAGCCGGCGATCTCTTTCTTCAGTTTTTCTATTATTTCGTAGCTCATTTAAATAACTTATTTAGTTTATTCTGCAGAGAATTATCCAACTCCTCTTCCCCGTTAACTGTAACCCTCAGCCCAGCCACCAAATCAGGATTTATACTGAAAACAGCATGATCTTTTTTTGAAAACTTATGTTCCAGTGCTTCGAGCTTCTTTTCTGAAATCTCTCTGGCCGTTTCTACCTTTACCCATCTGCCTCCGTCGAGATTAATCATTTTCTTATGGATGGCTGTAAATATTTTGTCGGCTGCCTTTATGTCGCCAGTTTTTTTAAGTAGTCTGACGAAACCGCTGATGGCCTTTTCCTGGGATGCCTTTTCCAAAGCCTCCATAAACGCATCCACATAATTGTTTAACGGATAGCGCATATTATTTTCTACACTAATCCCTTAATAGCATCCTCAATTAATTTATCATCAATCTGTTCGGGTTTTAATTCAACGGTTTTAATAATTGCCTCTTTAACCAACTTCTTAGCCTCGGCCGAAACCTTTTCCATCTCTTCTTTCTGCTTCCTGTCAGCCAAAAGGAGGACTTCCCGCAGGGTCTGCTGGGCTTTTTTATCGGCTTGGAGGGCAATCTCTTGCGCTTTTTTATTAGCTGCCTTCTCGGCTTCGGAAATAATAGCAACTGCCCGACTGTCGGCTCCCCTAATTATCCCGGACTTTTCTTCTTCGGCTCGTTCGATGATCTTTTGTGCCATCTCGCCTCCCTTAACTCCAAGCTCTATCTTCTTCCTCCGCTCCTCCACCATCCTCATCAAGGGCTTGTAAACAAGCTTGGTTAAAACAACCAACAAAATCAAAAAATTCACCCCCTGAGCCAAGAGGAGCTTCCATTCTATCCCCAATTGGGAGAAGAGTTCGGACAATACCGGAAATTGACCTAATGAATCCGATCAGCCTAATTGCTCTAAATAATTCACAACTACCCATGTCTAAAATTCAGAAATTAGATATTTTTTAGGTTAATCAGAAATTAGATCAATTAGACAAATTTCAATATTAAGGCCACGACCAAACAATAAATGGCAATCGCTTCCGCGAAAGCCAACGCCAAGATCATATTGGTCTGTATCTTCGGCGTAGCTTCGGGATTTCGGCCGATCGCTTCGGCCGCTTTAGCGGCAATAAAGCCGATGGCCAGACCGGGACCTAAAGTACCGAGACCCATCACCAAGCCTATCGCTAACTGTTTTGCTGCTTCTTCGGACATGTTTCTAATAAATTTTCAATTTTTAATTTTCAATTTTCAGTAAATACTTCGATGTTTCATTGGGTCATTGAAGATTCTTTGTAAATTGTAAATTGTAAATTGTAAATTAGTTATTTAATGTTGCTCGACCTCTTCGCGATCCCTCACACCCACCAAGCAGTTGCTTCTTTTATTCCCGCGTTCAGACGGGACTCATCAGGCTATTGGCAAGAACTTAATAAATTCGCGTCTATGCGACAGCTGCTAAGAAATATCTGCTTGGTGGGTGTCAGGGTGATGACTCACGGACATTCCTATGAATACCAGCGTGAGCATAGCGAAAATAAACGCCTGAATAAACCCTACAAATACTTCCAAAAAAAGGAACGGTAGCGGCAAAAAATAAGGGCCAAGGAATCCTATGATGATAAGCAGTACCTCGCCTGCAAATATATTACCGAATAAACGAAACGAAAACGAGATTATTTTAACAAATTCTGAAATTAATTCAAGCAGGCCGACAAAAGTATAAATAGGGTTTTTAAAGTTGAAGAATTTTCCGGCATAGCGCTTGATGCCCAGGGCGGTCAAGCCAAAGAAGTTAATAGCAAACATAACTGCCAGGGCAAGGGCAACGGTAAAATTCAAGTCGGCTGAAGGAGCCCTCAGAAAAGGCACCAGGATAGTCCGGTACTCTCCCTCATGCTGGATCTCATGCAGAATACCCAGGGAACCCGCTCCGGGGAGGAGGCCCAGCCAGTTTGACAGTAATACAAAAAGGAAAACCGTAGTTACGATCGGGAAATACTTTTCAGAAAGGCTCCGAGAGCCCAATACGGTATCCATCATCTTGAAAATTTCTTCAGTTAAAAGCTCGAATACGCTTTGAAGCTTGCCGGGAATGGTTTTCAAATGATCTTTCAACCACAAAGATAAACAAACAAAAATTCCTACCACGATTACGGATAAAAGGTAGGAATTGGTGAAAACAAAAGAACCGATATGAAAAATAGGTTCCGCCTTGATGGATATTTCAGCCATAGTGATGCGAAAACAAAATAATAGCATAAAATACTAAAAATTCAAACAGCCAGATAAGCCGATTGCTCAATTTATGATATAATCACAATAATGCTGCAGAAAATAAAAAATCTATGGAAATCGCTTGGGCCCGGCTTAATTACCGGGGCTTCGGACGATGACCCCTCGGGAATCATCACTTATTCGGTTGCAGGAGCAAAAATGGGGCCTCACGCCCTTTGGTCTATGCTTTATACCCTGCCCCTGATGACCGTGGTGCAAGAGATGAGCGCTAAAATAGGACTGGCTTCTCAGTGCGGATTGGCCGGAAACATCAAAAAACATTATTCCAAGATCACCCTGATACTAATATCTTCTCTGATTATACTGGCTAATACCTTTAACATAGGCGCGGATATTTTCGGTATGGCTTCAGCTATAGAGCTCTTAATGCCGGGGTCAGCTCAACTATTATCGTGGATAATAGTAGTGGCAATTCTTTTCCTGACCGTAGTTTTACCCTACAGAAAAATAGTCGTCATATTCAAGTGGCTCTCGATGACCCTTTTGGCATATATTGCGGCCGGTTTCATAGTTGTCGAAGAATGGCCGAAATTGGCCTGGCAAATGATCGCTCCTTCGTTTCAAATCAATAGAGACAACTTTCTTATCGTAGTAGCGCTGTTCGGAACTACCATCTCTCCTTACTTAGCTTTCTGGCAGGCCAGTGAAGAGGCAGAAGAAAAAAGAATAAAAGACAAGTCCGAAGACGGTCCTTATATCTGTGAATACAAAATAGTAACACGAAGCGAGTTGAGAAGAGCCGCAAAAGATACTAAGCTTGGAATGTTTTTCTCGAACCTAATCGGTTTTTTTATAATCGCCCTCACCAGTTCCGTTTTGTTTAATGCCGGAATACACAACATAGAAACGGTCAAAGACGCAGCCGAAGCTTTACGCCCCTTGGCCGGCGATTATGCGTATATATTATTTTCTCTGGGTGTAATAGGCGCCGGACTCCTTGCCATACCGATATTAGCCGGATCATCAGCCTATGTTTTGGCTGAGATATTCAACTGGAAGGGCGGATTAGACCGACCCTTCTCTAAGGCTAAGGCTTTTTATATGGTAATCATATTCTCAACCCTTGTCGGTTTAATGATCACCTATACCGGTATCAGCCCGATACAAGCTTTATTCTTTACGGCCATTATCCATGGCATCGTTGCTCCATTTCTGATATCCATAATCCTGCATATGTCCAATAATCCCGCCATCGTCGGCCCCAATGTAAACGGCCGAACATCAAATATCCTCGGCTATACTACTCTTGTGGTAATGATAGCGGCGATAGTAGTATTGTTTATAACCGAATTCCCCGCCGATAAAGCCGGAGCCCTCATCGGCTCCTGGTTTTAATTGATATGATCATCCACAACACCCTTACTAAAACTAAAGAAAAAATAGTTCCGCGCGAGAATAAAAAAATACAAATGTTTGTCTGCGGACCGACGGTTTATGACTATATTCATATCGGCAATGCCCGGACTTTTGTTTTTTTTGATGTTGTCGCCAAATATCTAAAATATCGAGGCTATCAAGTTGATTACATACAGAATATTACAGATATAGACGACAAGATCATCCAGCGAGCCAAGGAAAATAAAAAAGACCCTCTAATGTGGGCAAAAGAATACCGCCAAAAATTCGAAGAAGACATGAAGGCTCTCGGAATAGACTCTCCCAAATACGTTCCGGCGACGGAGCATATCGGGCAAGTCGTTAAACAGGTCAAAGCATTAATCGACCGGAAACATGCTTACTTGATCGAAGGCGACGGATGGTATTTCGATCTTTCTACATTCAAAGATTATGGGAAATTATCTGGACGAAAAGCCCAGATGGCCGACGATGCAGTCAGCCGGATAGATGAAAATGACAAAAAAAGAAATAAGGGCGACTTCTGCCTTTGGAAATTAGTAAAAGTTGGTAAAGAATTGGAAATTGGAAATTGGAAATTGGAAATTGCTGACGGTGAGCCTGCCTGGGCCACACCGTTGGGTTGGGGACGGCCGGGTTGGCACATAGAGGATACGGCCATCACTGAGCACTATTTCGGTCCGCAGTATGATATCCACGGCGGCGGACAAGATTTGATATTCCCTCACCATGAAGCCGAGATCACCCAGCAAGAATCAGCCTCGGGCAAAAAACCTTTTGTTAAATACTGGATGCACGTGGCATTTCTGATAAACAAAGAGGAGAAAATGTCTAAATCCAAGGGTAACTTCACGACAGTTCACGAATTGTTGAAACAATACCCGAAAGAGGTTCTGCGATTTTATCTTTTGAGCGGTCATTACCGCCAGCCTCTTGAATTCAGCGATAAAGCGCTCAAACAGGCGCGGGCAGGTATTCAAAGAATAAAAGAGCTGACAAAAAAACTTGAGAACATTGAAAGGAACAAAAACGACGGAATCGTTGCTTATGCCCTTAGAGAAGCCTTCGATGAAGCTTTGACCGATGATTTTAATACTCCCAAGGCCTTTGGTGCTATATTTGAATTCATAAAAAGAATGAACACCGATCTGACCAGCGATTCAATAGGACAAAAAGGGGCAGAAGAAGCGTCGCAGATGCTTAGCTACATTAACTCAATACTCGGAATTGTTCCGGACACTCAGGATGAAATCCCTCCCGCAATAGAAGTTTTAGTCGAAAAACGCGAAAAATTCCGCGAAGAAAAGAATTTTAAAGAATCAGACAAAATAAGAACCCAGATACAAAATCTGGGCTATGAAATCGAAGACACCATATACGGTTCTCTGCTTACTAAAAAATCTTCTTAGTCCTGTTTATCTTCTTCGTCTTCTCTTAACTTGGCATGAGTAAACCTGAAAGCCAAGTAAAACAACGTAGCCAGTATCAGGAAGAAAAACATGGTCCATCTTAGCTTTGACCAAATCGGATCTCCGTAGAACAGAGACAGGACCATGCCTGAAGAGTATAAAGACAACAACCCGAGACTCATAAACATGCTGGACCAGGCATGATCACGGCTTGGAAAAGAAACCTTAGATGCCCTGAGGGCGCATATCATGGATTTAAAGAAAAAAATCCCGGCCAAGATCATGAACGTCAAAGACGCATAAACCGCCGCCTCTTCCAAGCAAAACTCTCCTTTTAAGGATCGGCCTCTTATATTATTAGTACTTTAAACGGAACAGGTCAATCCAAAACAAAAAGGTCCCGAAGGACCCTATCAACCCATCAGATAAAAGTCCGGCAAAGCATCAATAGAAGATTCTCTTTTCTGGCTTAATCGGCGCCAACGCCCGAATTCAGGATTAGGGAGATTATGCCACCCCTGACGCCAAACCAGCTTATCATAATTACAGCCTTCTCTCGTACATCTCTTCACGCCTTTCTGGACAATCCAAACGCCATCGTTGCCCCAAGGGCCTCCATATTTACCGGTATCTTTGAAATAGCTCTCTTCCACCTTGCCAAACTTATGAAAACCTAGGACACACAGAATTTTCCCAGGCATCTTACCACCTACCGTTGCTTCATGGATTTACGATACAATACACCTAACCAAAATTTTTGTCAAGACCCATCAGGGCCGTTCGAAAACCAGAGCCACAATATCTTTGCGCAGGTTGTTTGTTCAAGCATCAAGCGAATCCTTAACCCATGAAGGGATTTACGAAAAAACTAAGGTGAAGCCCCTTGTCCATCTGAAGCATTTGAGACCCCGAGCTTTTCAAGCGAGGCTTTTAATCTCTTAAGGGATTTGTGCAGGCTGACCAAGCTCAGGGCGAGGGTTTAGCCAATGAAGGGATTTACGGAGCTCGACTGGAGCGAGTAAAAGATGAAATTTCAGTAGACCTGCCTGCCGGCAGGCAGGAATTTACATCGTGCCCTTCATTGGTTAAACCCGAGTAACATTTTATGGCGTGCCGTTAGTAGATTGAAAGCCGAGCGCCTACTTTTTCCCTAAACTTTTGAGTGCTTCACGAACTCTCTCCTCGAGAGTTTTTCCTTTAGTCTCTTTAAGAGTTTCTTTGGCCTGATACTGGCTGTAGCCCAAGGCCATCAACGCCTCGATGGCCTGGCCCTCCTGGCCCAAATCGACTCCGGCCAAATCTCCCATATCGATATGATCCAATTTATTTTTCAGTTCAAGAATCAGCCTTGATGCAGTTTTGGGTCCTAAACCGGAAACTTTTTTAAGATAATCGGCATCTTCGTTAACCACGGCGGCTTTTAGGTGCTTCGGATCCACTACCGACAGAACATTCATTGCCCCCTTGGGTCCTATGCCCGATACGGAGGTCAGCAGATTGAACAATTCAAGATCCTCTCTCTTATCAAACCCATACATATCAAATGTACCTTCGCGAAGATTTAGCTGGGAATGCACGAATAACCTCACCCTATCCGAAGAACCGCCCTTCTGATCCTTGACAGAGGATGTTGACTTTGATAGAATATTAATCAATTTAGGGACCATAGTCACCTTATAGCCTATGCCGCCGGCATTCAAAATTGCATGTTTTTCGCCCAAATGTTCAATTGTTCCTTCGAGGAATGAGATCATGCGAATTTCCTCAACGAGGCAAGCGAATGCTTGCGAAGCCGAGTTGTTAGAAAATTCAGCACCTCGCCGAAGCCTGAAGGGCATAGGCGGGTACTTCTATCTAAGCTTACCACTGAAAAAAGAAATAAAAAAGGCCGCTAAGAGCGGCCTCGAGCCCGGTCAATCCCGGCAAGGACGTTGAGAAACATAACGACTATTAACGCAGCCACCAGACCCCAACCAAATCCCAAAAAATATCTAACGAACAGACCGGATAAAACGCTAAAGAAAATACGGAAGAACTGGTTCTGAACTATTCTCATCCGTCGCCCTTTTATCAATCGAAGTATGGTTAAAATATAGTAACAGTAGCCAACCAATTAGTCAAATATAATGTTTAAACTAACATCAAAATATAAGCCCACGGGCGATCAACCTGAGGCGATAGAAAAGCTGACCCGAGGACTGAAATCCGGTAAAAAACACCAGGTGCTTTTGGGCGTAACCGGTTCCGGAAAAACCTTCACTATGGCCAAAGTAATTGAGGCTTACCAAAAACCGACTTTGATCATTTCTCACAATAAAACCCTGGCCGCCCAGCTGTATAAAGAATTTAAGCAATTTTTCCCTAAAAACGCCGTCCATTACTTCGTCAGCTATTACGATTACTACCAGCCGGAAGCATATATCCCCCACACTGATACGTACATAGAAAAGGACTCTAAGATAAACGAGGAACTCGATCGCTTAAGACACGCCACGACCCAGGCCCTGATGTCGCGCGATGATGTAATCATCGTAGCTTCGGTTTCGTGCATCTACAACTTAGGATCTCCGGAAGAATACAAGAGCATGGGTCTCCATATTTTCGAAAAACAGAAAATAAAACCGGGCGACCTAATCCGAAGCCTTTCAAGGTTACAGTACGCTCCGGACATAGAATTAAAAAGAGGTTGCTTCAGGAAAACGAGCAATGAAATTGAGATCATGGGACCCGACGGCCAGAATATTTTAAAAATTGCATTCGTAGATGACAAAATAGTCAAAATAACCAAGGCCGTCATTTCCGACCCCGATGAACTTAATACCAAAGATCCCCGTTTTGAACGGATAGTTGAGACTACTGTCCTGCCTGCCAAATACTGGATAACTTCGGATGATAAAATAGGCGTGGCTATAGAAAATATAAAGAGCGAGCTGCAGCGGCATGTTAAAGTTCTCAAAAAACAAAAAAAATTCAGCGAAGCGGCTCGGCTCCAAGAAAAAACGCTTCAAGACATTGAGATGATGCGCCAAACCGGATACTGCCACGGCATCGAGAACTATTCCCGGCACCTTGATTTTCGAAAACCGGGCGAACCGCCCTATACCCTGCTCGACTTCTTCATCTCGAAAGGAGAATTTCTTACTATTATCGATGAATCCCACATTTCTCTGCCCCAGCTTCGAAGCATGTATACCGGCGATTTTTCCAGAAAAAGCACCCTGGTCGAATACGGCTTCCGGCTTCCTTCGGCTATAGATAACAGGCCGTTAAGATTTCCCGAGTTTCAAAAGAGAATCCAAAAAATGGTTTATGTTTCCGCCACGCCCGGAAAATATGAAATTGAAAAAGCCGGCAAAAATAGTATAGCCGAACAATTGATACGCCCGACCGGATTGCTTGATCCGACGATAGAACTGCATCCGACCGAAAACCAGATAGACGACCTAATAAAAAGAATCGAGGAAAGAATCGCCAAAAAAGAACGGGTAATCGTTACAACCCTGACCAAGAGAATGGCCGAGGATCTTTCTGAACACTTGGCCGATAACGGAATTAAGGTGAACTATCTTCATTCAGAAATAAAGACGCTCGACCGGATTAAGATTCTTAAAGATTTCCGGATGGGCCATCATGACGTTATAGTAGGCGTCAATTTATTACGCGAAGGCCTTGACCTGCCTGAAGTATCTTTGATCGCTATTTTAGATGCAGACAAAGAGGGCTTCCTGCGAAATACGACCACCCTCATCCAAACAATGGGGAGAGCGGCCCGGCACCTTAACGGCCATGTGGTTATGTATGCCGACAAGATAACCGGATCGATCGATTCGGCCGTCAAAGAAACCTTAAGGCGCCGAAAGAAACAGGAAGAACACAACAAAAAATTCGGCATCATTCCGCAGTCTATCAAGAAAGACATAGGCAGTTTTGATATGCCCGTATCCAATAACGGCATTACGAAATCCAGGAGATACGGACGGGAAGAACAAGAAAATGAAATAATAATATTCGGCGATTCAAGCAAAAGACGGGCAGTCATGCAGCTGACTAAAATGATGGAAAAGGCCGCCCGCAAATTCGACTATGACCGGGCGATGGTTCTGCGGGAACAGATACGGAAGATAAAGAATGATTCAATATAAAAAGGCCTCCGCCTTGGTTAATCAGGGTACGGCATAAAGACGCTCTACTTCAACCCATTCAGGGCACGGCGTAAAAGTTACTCAGCCTTGGCTTATTCGAGGCAGACCATAAAAACGCTCGGCCATAACCCATTCAGGGCACGGCATAGATTTTTACTAAAATCTTGCCTTTTACTCCCGCCAGTCGCGGTCCGTAAATCCCTTTATGGATTATGGCCTCGCTTGAGCGGTTTCGGGGTCTCAAATGCTGCAGAATGACAAGGGGCTTCGCCATATAGCTTTTTGTAAATCTCTTCGTTGGGTTAAGGTTTCGCTTGAGTAATCTGAACATAAATAGTCAAGGCTCCGGAAAAACGAAAAGCGGGATAAATCCCGCTTAAGAGAAGAACAGGAGCCTGATGCCAAACCCTAAACAATATCCGCCGAGCATAAGCATCGGAAATGACCACAAGCTATTACTTTTAACACCACGCACCGTCCAATAAACACCACAAACAATCAACAATGAAGCCGATACAATCACATAATTCTCCCGCCCTAATGGTGCTTTTGCATAATAAGCTTTTTACTACTATCCTGTCAAGCGCCAGAAATACAAAAAGCGGCGAAACGCCGCTAAATTATAAGAATAACCTGCCGATACCCCATCCGAACATGAATCCACCCGAAACCCTGAGTAGGGTGCCGAGGGATCTTTTCCTGACGCTCGGCAGACAACCCGCAATTGCGACAGTCAATCCTCCGACGATCAGTAGATATTCCATTGCTCCCTCCGCCCGAAAGAACTTTCCTAAGGCCTTCAAATAATACACCGGGATTTGACAAGTGTCAATATATTGCGTAAATAGAATAAACTTGTTATTCTATTACGGTATTTTAGCGCTTAACCTTTCACTTTGCATTTTGATATTTGCATTCTGAATTTATCTACATGCCAATTACAAAATCGGCCGAAAAGGCCCTAAGACAATCGAAAACCAGACGAATCCGTAACTTAGCCAAAAGCAACGCCTACAAGCTCGTAATGAAGGAACTGAAGAAGCTTGCAGCCACCGGCAAAGAAGCGGCCAAGAAACTTCTTCCTAAGGTTTATAAAAAGATAGACAAGGCTGCCAAAACCGGCGTTATCAAAAAGAACAAGGCCTCGAGACTCAAATCAGCGGCAGCACGGTTGCTGTCTAAAAAATCTGATGCGTTGAAATAACACTGCTTGCCCCGACACTCAACAGGCATCTCTTCTCTATGCCACATGCGGAAGCATGCGTTGGCATATGCCCGTTGTAGTGCGGGGAACAAAGCCGCCCGGTTAAAATCCGCAGCGGCACGGCTATTGTCTCAAGGCATCATTTCATCGAAGTAACACCGCCGCAAAATTGTTATCAAAATCTGCCTAAAAGGCAGATTTTGATTTCCTAAATTTTTCACTTTTAGTTTTAAACTTTTAATTTACGAGAGCTAAGTCCTCTTGGCAATATTGATTACAATCCCCATGCCGGCTAAAAGAGAGGCTATAGCCGTTCCGCCGTAACTGATAAACGGCAAAGTAATGCCGGTCAAGGGAACCAATCCGGAAACCGCAGCTATATTTAAGAAGGCCTGGCCCGTTATCCAAACCGCCATTCCCATCACTACCAACCGTCCGAATTTATCAGGAGCTTCCTTGGCTATCCGGGTCAGAAAAAAAGCCAAGATCAGAAATAATCCGATGGTCGCCGAGGCGCCGATCAGACCCAATTCTTCCGCAATCACCGAGAAAATAGAATCGTTAACCACCTCAGGAAGAAAACCGAATTTTTGAGTGCTGTTACCGTATCCGACTCCGAACAACCCGCCCGAACCTATCGCAATTAAGGACTGATTAACCTGATAAGATATCCCGCGGGGATCAATTGATGGATCGAAAAATGTTTTCACCCGATCAAAGCGGTAAGGCTCGGCGTAAATAGCCGCCGCCATAACAGCTATCAACACAAGAATAATTATTCCCAGTCTTTTCAAATTTGTTCCCCCGAAAAAATACATTGAAAGTATTATGCCGGCAACAACAATAAGGGTGCCTACGTCCGGCTGATATAACAAAAGCCCTCCGGCCAAGCCTAAAACAACAAAAAAGGGGGCCATGCCGTAAGTCCAGCCCCTAATCCTTTCGTCCCGATTTCCGAACCAAGCCGCAAAATACAAAATAAGGGATAACTTTAACACTTCCGAGGGTTGAAAAGAAAAGATGCCCAAATTAAGCCAGCGCGTCGCCCCCTTGAGGCCCTGACCGACGCTGGGAACAAAGACCAGCACCATCAGGAAAAGAGCGCCGGCCAATATCGGAAGAGCAAGTTTTTTCCAACGCCTATAATCCGTCCTGGATAAACCGAACATGAATAATAGGCCCGGCAAAACGCCGTATAAGAGCTGATGGATTAGATAGTAGTAAGCCGACCCGAATTTCTTTTGCCCGTCGACAATTCCGGCCGAAGATAAAACAACCAACCCGAAGACCAAAATAACAATGACAACCGCCAATAAAGATTTGGCCATATACGAATTCTAATATATTTTCCCGCATTCTGAAATGTAGTCGATCCATAGGACCTGTTTGACATATAAATATCTTATGATATAGTATGCAAGATTGTCCTTTAATAACCTACAGCGCGGAGGGACCGCTTGTCATCAACAAGAAAGCAGGTTTTTAAGCAGATCTGGGCTATATTTTGGCCTTTGAAGTGGAGAATAGCCATAGTGCTTTTACTGATAGCCGTTAATCAGGGCCTCAACTTAGTCGGCCCCTACGTCCAAGGCCAAATCATCGATAAAATGACCCAGCAGAGAAGTTTTGATGAGGTGCTGATTCTGATCTACTGGACGGCGGGCATATGGCTTACAAGCCTTTGGCTGACGGGCTACCTGAGAGAACGCCATGAGGTTAAAAGGGTCGATTTCGATATAGACTCGAGAATCGGCGACCGGACAATGGGCCAGGTGCTCAGCCTCTCAATCGGCCAGCACAATGCCCAGCATTCCGGATTGAAACAAAGCGTAATCAACAGGGGTCAGCATTCTCTGAATGCTTTAGTGTTCATGTTCATCTACGACATAATCCCGACGTTCACCCGGATAATCCTGATGACGATAGCAATGATCTGGCTGATCCGGGCCCTCGGTTTAATTGTCCTCGGAGCTCTGCTGATTTTTCTGATAATGACCTACCTGACCAACCATGCTTCCAGAAAAAAGCTGAAAATCTCGGAAAGAATGTGGAATCAGGAATCAAAATTCAGAAATGAGATACTCTGCAACGTAAGCCACGTCTTGGCCAATGCCCAGGAAGACAAGGCAAGGACTGAGGCGGACGCCAAGTACGGCGAAGTAGTCGCCATGGCCAAGCCCATCTGGCTCAAGTTCATTCTTTTCGGCCACGAAAAGGGAACAATAATCACCTTAGCCAAGGTTCTGATTCTCGGTTTGGGCGCTCATTACGTTTACGGCGGACAATACTCAATCGGAACCATAGTCATATTCTGGGCATGGTCAAACATGGCCCTTGACGGACTTTGGCATATCGGAGGACTCCACAGGCAAATCATGAAAATGTGGACATCGATAGTCAGGTATTGCGAATTCATGAATATAGAGTCGGATATCAAGATTCCCGCCAATCCGATAGTGCTCGCACCGGTCAAGGGTCTGATAGAGCTGAAAAATGTCTCCTTCAGATACCAAAGCCGGATGCTCGTATCTTACGACACAGAAGATGATCCTGCTCCGATCGAAAGAGAAGCCGGCGAACAATCGGCCCTTGAAGATGTTTCTCTGACGATTCAACCGGGCGAAATGATAGCCATAGTAGGAGAATCGGGCTCCGGGAAAACAACCCTTGCCGGCCTACTCATCAGGGCAAACGACCCTACCAGCGGTCAAATCCTGATCGACGGTCATGATCTTCGAAGTCTCGACCTTCATTCCTACCGATCCCAAATCGGAATAGTCGAACAAGACGTTCCGCTATTCGACCGGAGTATCCGCGATAACATACTTTACGGCATCGACCAGGAATCAATCAGCGCATCCGACCAGGACATAGAAAAAATAGCCCAGATATCCCAGATCAACCGCTTCACTCACAAATTAGAAAGCGGGTTCGATACCCTTATCGGGGAAAGAGGCATTAAGCTTTCCGGCGGAGAACGCCAGAGAGTCGGTATAGCCCGGGCACTGATCAAGAATCCCTCAATTCTGATTTTTGACGAAGCAACGAGCAGTTTGGACGCGGCAGTAGAAGCAGAGATTAGAGATGCCATTCGTGAAGCCTCCCGCGGCAGAACAACGGTCATAATCGCTCATCGATTCTCGACTATCCGATATGCCAACAGAATTATCGTAATGGATAACGGCCGGATAGTCGGCCAGGGAACCCATAAAGAACTCTACGCCTCGTGCGAGACATATAAGAAATTAGTTGACCACCAGATAGCGCAGATAGACGGAGTCCAATAGGGGCTCCTTTTTATTGGAATAAGGGAGGGATCTTGGAGTCGACCAAGAATATAATCAAGCCGATCACCGCTCCGATAGCGCTGACCATCCAGAAACGCATAGTCACCTGAGTTTCGTGCCAGCCCAAAGCTTCAAAATGATGATGAATAGGAGTGGAAAGAAATATTTTTTTGCCCCGAAGTCTTTTGGATGCCATTTGGATTATTACCGACAAAGACTCAACCATCGGAATAACCGCGATCAGGGGCAGGAGCAGAGCGGTATTGGTCAGCAATGAAACGACTCCGACGGTAAAGCCTAAAGACATCACGCCGGTATCTCCCATGAAAAAGCGTGCCGGATATATATTAAACCACAAAAATGCGACAAGAGCTCCGATTATTGCCATTAAAAATACGGCCAAATCCATCCTTCCCTGGTCAAAGGCAATCACGGTCAGGGCTCCAAAAATAATCAAGAATACTCCGCCGGAAAGTCCGTCAAGGCCATCCGTTTCATTCATCGAAAAAGCCGTCGCAACGACAATAAATATAAAGTAGGGAATATATAACCAGCCTATGACAAAATCCCCCAAGAAAGGAATGTTGATCACGTCTCTATCCAGTTTAAAATAAAACCACCAGGCTCCGACAATAGCTACAAAAATATAAAGAAATAGGCGCTTATTCATCCTCAGCCCCCCCCTTTTAAAGATCCCCAAGATATCGTCAGCCATACCCAATAAACCGGCAAAAATCAAAATGCCCAGAGGCAGCAGGGTCTGGCCCCGCGACAAGAAATTAACCCGAGACCAGAAACCGTCAATCGTATTGGAGAGAAGCCAGAAAAAAACCGTCAGTCCGGCAGTCGTTATCCAGATAGGCAGGCCGCCCATAGTCGGTGTCCCCTCTTTTTTCTTATGCAAAGCGTTAAAAACGGGCGCGTTTTGCTTTTCGATTTCCTTGCCCGGCCTGAAATACTTATATAAAACCTTTGTCCAAAAAAAGGTAATTATAAGGTTAACAAAAAAAGCCAAGGTCGCCACGGTAAATAAGCGCACTATATTAAAAATTGTAAAAATTTCTTCGGTCATAAATTTGAATTAACAATCTGCCCTATTTCCATCGATAGGCCTGGCGAGTCCAGTCAACCAGCTTTTGAGTATCGCCGAACCGATCGCGAGATCCTAAAACGATACTGACTATCTTGCTCGGATAATCCGGAAGCCGGATTATCAGTATCAGACACTCCAACGCTCCGTCCGTGTATCCGGTTTTACCGCCAAGAATATCAGGCAAAACCCCCAGAAGCTGATTAGTGCTGACGGAATAATGCTTTATTTTCTTGTCGCTCGATTCTACGATTATGCTTTTTTCGGCGGAAATATCCCAGATTTGGCTGTAATTTAAAGAGTACTCTATTAAGAGTATCAGATCTTCAACGCTTGAGTAGGCATTATCATTCAGACCGGCCGGATCAAGAAAGAAAGAATTTTTCATTCCAAGAACCGCGGCTTTATGATTCATCGCCGAAACGAAATCCACGCCCTGATCTTTAGAATGTGCGGCCAATGCGTATGCGGCATCATTGGATGACTGAATCAGCATCAGCTTTAAAAGGTTTTCCACAGTCAAACTTTCGCCCAAGTAAAGATCTTGCTTTTCTCCGTCCGCCCTGATAGCTTCTTTGGGAATAATAACTAGGTCATCCAAATTCATCGATTCCAATACAACCACCGCGCTTAAAATCTTAGTCAGAGAAGCTACGGGAAGCTTCTGCTGGGTATTTTTCTCGAATAAAAACCTCGACGACCGCGTATCGTATACAATAGCCGATTTGGCGCTTATTTCCGGCTTAACGATATCCGAATCAAGAATGGGTATGTAGCTTGCCTGAGAAACGGGTAAAATATAGGCTTTGGTATCGGGCAAATTTATTCCCGTTCCGCTTTCCGTATTTACACTGCCGAATGAACTGAAAATAAAAAAAAGGTTAAGGGAAAGCAGAATACATAAGGCTCCGATGATTAAATTTAGGCTGAATTTCATCTTACTTTTCTATTTTTAGATGCAGCTCTTTGAGCTGTTTTTTGCTTAATTCACCGGGCGCATTCATAACTGAAGTCCGTCCCGAGCTGGTCTGAGGAAAAGCCTGGGTCTCCCTCAGATACTCCTCGCCGAGCAGAGTCATCATCAGTCTCTCAATGCCATGGGCAATGCCTCCGTGAGGCGGAGCTCCGTATTTAAACGCTTCGAGCATATGTCCGAACTGCTCCTCGATTTGACTATCTTCGTAACCCATTATCTTGAAGACGGCCTTGAGCATTTCAGGCTTGTGGGCGCGGATGCTTCCTCCGCCGACTTCAAATCCGTTGCAAACCATATCATACTGGGTCGTTAAGATCTTTTCGATATGCTCGCCCTTTAAAAGCCAGGGAACATGTTCCGGTTTGGCATGCGAAAAAGGATTATGGGTAAAGGTCCAATTGCCTTCTTCGTCTTTCTCAAAAAACGGAAAATCTTTCACCCAGGCAAAAGCAAGAACACCATTTTTCTTATCTTCTTCGGTTCTTAGGTCAAGCTTATCCGCCCCAAACCGATCCATAGCTTCTTGATATGTAAAAACCGGAAAGGGTTTTTGTTTGATCTTGTATCCCATACCCTCGACAACCGTAGTAATCATTTCTTCATCAAGAGCCACAAAACTCTTCTGATCAACAAAACTCATTTCTATATCAACTTGGGTATGCTCGAAACCTCTATCGGCTCTTAAATCTTCGTCTCTGAGACAGCGGGCAATTTGGAAGTACTTTTCAAACCCGCCGACCATCAGGAGCTGCTTATATTGCTGCGGGCTCTGAGGAAGTGCAAAAAACTTGCCCGGATTGAGACGGGACGGCACGACAAAATCCCTCGAACCTTCCGGAGTCGGAGCTGAAAGAATCGGTGTTTCTATCTCTAAAAATCCTTTATTAAACAAAAACTGCCTGACGCGATCAACGAGTTCAGAGCGTAATTTAATATTTTTAGCCAATCGGGGACGACGCAGATCAAGATAACGATGCTTCAAACGGATCTCTTCGTCGATGTCATGACCGTCGCTGTCGATCGGAAAGGGCAAGGCCAATGATTCGTTGAGTATTTCTAATCCTAACGGTTCGATCTCAACTTTACCGGTTTCGATGTCCGGATTTACCATCCTATCAGGCCGTTGCTTGACCCTGCCTCTTACGCGTACAACCCATTCAGCGCGAAGTTGGCTGGCCTTATCATAAAGCTCCTTATTCGAAGGCACGAAAACCATCTGGACAATCCCCGAACGGTCCCGTAAATCAATAAAAATTATTTTGCCGTGGTCTCGTCGTACATTAATCCAACCGGCGAGATCAACCTCTTTTCCGACAAGATCTTTTGTTTCGCTGATATTTGTCCGAGTCATAATCAGATATTATCATAAAACCCCTTAAAACAAAATCGGATAAATATCCGATTTTAAATGATAGACAAGAGGCCTCTTCTGCCCGAACTTCTTACCTCGACCTATTTTCTCGATTTTTCACATAAAGAAGCAATAGACCCATGGCTATCGAGACGATGGCCTTTGTTAGGGCATATTGAAAATGACTATTTCCGTAATAAAGATAATCAATAAACCTGAATACTCCCATTAAAATTGAGCCGACTGCGAGTAGCTTCACCATCATTCATACCTCTTCAAAACATAACTATTGCCCCTCGAATCTTATCAGACAAAAATTTAATCGTCAAACAAAAAAGCCCTTAAGGAGGCTCGGACCGTTTCTCTAAACTTAAATGCCGGCTTAGTCCCTCGAACTTTCGATTATGGCATCGAGAAGCCGTGCAAGCGACAGACCCGAAGATTGAGCCGCCTTGGGAAGCAATGAGTTGGGAGTGAGGCCTGGAAGCGTATTTACTTCAAGAATATAAACATCATTATTTCCGGGGGTCCAGATCATGTCAGTTCTTGAATATCCCCGGCAACCTAAAATCTGATGCGCGGTCAAAGCAATTTCCTGAGCTTTTGAATATATTACACTATCGACGAAAGCCGGCGTTATCTCCTTTGCCTGCCCGTCTTTGTATTTGGAGTCATAATTAAAAAATCTGTGGCCGTTTACCGGAGTGATTTCGGTCACCGGCAAAGCGGCAACGGGCTGATTGTTAAAATTATCGAGCACGCCGCAGGTCAGCTCCCTGCCCTTAATGTACTCCTCAACCAGCACTTTCTTGTCTAACTTAAAACCTTCCTGAATGGCTGGCTCTAAATCGGCCGGACTGTCGACTATTTTGACTCCTACCGACGACCCGTTTGAGCAGGGCTTAACTACCACCGGAAACTTGACTACTTTATTGACAAAGAGGTTCAGTCTTGCTTCGTAATTTTCACCCCGTTTCAGTTTCAATGTTTTGGGAACGCAAAAACCGGCTAATTTAAAAATCTCCCTGCTCCTTAGCTTATCCATGGCTAAAGCCGAAGCGGTAATGCCTGACCCTGTATACGGCGTATTGTAATATTCCATGAGAGCCTGGACCCTTCCGTCTTCGCCAAAAGTACCGTGAAGAGCGTTAAAGACGATATCAACCGATTTCAATGCCGCGGGCATATCAACGATCTGACCACCTAAAGACCACTGCCCCTTTTTGGATATTTTTATCGCAACCGGCTGGTATTTCGTACTATCCAGGTTGCCGATAATATTCTTTCCCGTAGCCAAAGAGACTTCGTGCTCAGACGAAGGCCCGCCCATTAAAACGCCGATTTTTAGAAGCTTGCGGGGCACGCCCAGTATATCAGCTTCCGGATATTCATGCATCCGGCACGCCGAGGTTAAGGTAATTTGTTTAGGAATTAAAGCCCAGCATCCTTATACTGCCCTGGAATAACTGAAGCCGACCAAAAGCTGTATTACTGGGCACGAAAGCCACTATACCACAAAGGGGGATTTTATCAATTCAACCCCCCAAGTTTATCCTGATTAAAACAGCGAGCGAATGTAGGTCAATACTTCCGGAAAAGGAGGCAAGAACCAGAGGCCTAAATCAACAACAAATAAAAGTATAATAATGGTCTCCAAAAAAGCGTTTCGTTTTTCAGCCAAAAAATTCATAAGCATCTGGGAAATATCGGAAAGATACTTAATTTTTTCATCAAGAATGTCGAATCTATCTTGTAGCTCATATTCGAAATTCATTCTGTTGTAGAGACTCTCCAGTCCGGGAGACTCCCAAACCTCTTCCGGCTTATCAAACAGAGACAAATGCGCAACCGCCGTTTGCTTTACCGACAGAACATTGCCGATTTGCTTCAAGAGCCCTCGTTCGTTAAGCATGGCTCGTCCGGTCGATTTCAGATTTTCCACGATAACTCCGATCTCGGAAAGATTAGCTTCTATCTCATCCTCGTAGCGCTCCAATGCGACTGACTGGGATAGGACGTAGGAGATGATCTTGATCTCGCTCGGTTCGAGTTTGGTGAGATAGACGGTATCGAAAGTTATTTTTTCAACTTCGCCGCCTATAAAAACCTTGGTTTCTTCGTCGTAAGGATAGTTGGTCTTTTTATTCTTGACAAAGGGTATGATTTCTTTTAAAAATTCCTTCCTTAAACGCTGGGAAACGTTCCAAAATGTAACAGCTCCGAATTTGGTCAAAACCACATATTGCTCTTTTAAAACCCGGATGACCAGCGGATGATCGCGATTAAGATAAACATAGTGCCTGATGCCCTCCTGAACTTTCTTGAGATCTATATATTCGCCCACATAGACTGTCTCGGCATGGTGTTTGGCGTATTTCAATCTTTTGTTGGAGTTGCTCATAGTAAGCAGGCTGATTTGATTTTGTTAACCAGTATACATTAAAAATACCACTCCCGCAGAACCTCCACAAGGAACAAAAAATTTGACAAAAATGATAAATACTCTGATATTTTATCCTTCTTTTGGGCTTTTAGCTAAACAAAAAGAGCAAGAAATTATCTTGCTCTCGTCCTATGACAGTAACTGATCCATAACAACAAACGGCACAAAGGGTTCGAAGGCTTTCTTGACTTCTTCAACAACCTGATTATGTATCGCAGAATCGTTCTTCAGCTTCGAAACCAGCTCCAGAAGAATGTTGACCTTGAACTGGTCAAACAACATCAGGGCGGGTAGCCTTCTCGGTAAGTCGTCCGCACCGGAATCAACCCAGTAATGGCCGACATCTAACCAACTTACCGTATAGCCGTTGGATGCGTAGCTACCGCAAAATTGGGCCGGCCTTAATCCAAGGACGGCGCGCAAGAACTGAAACCTGATGAAGCCCTCGCCCGTTATCTCAACGAACAGCCTATGCTTATTCCTATACCATAGGTACTTGCCGTCAGACTCCACGGGAATATGATACGGCCTCTTGCTTAACTTAAGGGATATGCCTACCCCTTTGGGCCAGTTTGGAATTTTGAACTTTGGAACATTGATATCCTGAAACTCAATCCCGGAAAATTCCTCGCCCATGTTAGCCTTACTCATCGGGACTATCGAAATGGAACTTGTCATCCTTCCTCCCCTTCCAAAATATCCGCCACAATGAAAGGGATCAGAGGTTCGAAGGATTTTTTGACGGCGTCACAGACTCTGTTATATTGCTCCGCTTCATCCTTGAACTTACGATATCTCTTCTTAAGCTTTTTGATTATTGCCCTGCAAATCGGGTCGATAAGCTGATGGAAAATAATGAAACAATTGGTGCGATTAAGCCCGGTAAGATTGTCGGATTGAAAAGCCTGGTTGCTTGAATTCAAATGCATCTTGGTTATGTAGATAAGTCCATGATATATTTCAACCCTCATATGACGCACCCTTTTTCTTCGAACGTTCAGCATGGAAGATGCCTCGCCCCGGCAAGGATACATTAGCTCTCTGAACCAGAAGTCAACCGCCACAGACCCTGCTTCTTCCGGCCAATTAGGGATACGAAATTTGGGAATTTCCTGAAGATTCCGGATATCAATTTGAGCCATCTCCTCTTTAAACTGATCAAGGTATGTTTTGAGTTCGGAAAGATTTTGAGTCGGTGTCATCGGGCCTCCTCCATCTTAATGCTCTCGCCCCAGGGCATGACCTTATCTTTATTAAGCACCCAGATCACCGGATAGTCCGGCGGATTCTTAGGATACGCTCCATCCCCGTCAGTAAGGTAGACCAGTCCGGCAATATGCGGAAGCTCTTTGTCGATCAGCTCTATCACCGGAACAAAACTCGTACCGCCTCCATTTTTGGTAAATTTATCCGGCCATACGTCGTTAGATGAGATGGTCATCCGGTCGTGGATCTCTGTATCGCAGAAAAACAAGTGAAGGGTGAAATTCTCAAATTGCTCGGCAATGCCCCGCACTTCGGCAATCAGCTCCTGGAATTGCTCATCAGAAACTGAGCCGGAAGTATCTATGCCTACGGCTAATTCTATCAACTCACCGTGAAGGGAAGGCAGATAGATATTACGCCAAAGATGCTTCTTTGAGGCCGGAAATAAACGAAAATCGTTTCGGACCAAAGAAGTGACTAAATCCTTCAGGATTACCTTCCAGTCGAGCTTAGGCTCAAGAACATCCTGGATAAGCTGACCCATCCTGCCGGGCAATTTACCCTGCATTCTTGCCGCATTAGCGGCGCGGATCAGTTTATCTTGCCACTCTTTCACAAGCTCCTCTTGATCGTCGCCACTTAAAATTTGGGGCGGGGCGGACTGAGGCTGATCGCCTTCAATCCTGTCTTTATTGTCGCCCCCGCTCCCATCCTCTTTAGAATCGTCTTTACTCTGCTGGCCCTGATTCTCAGGCTTTTTATCTCCCCCTTCACCGCTTTTATCTTGCGGAGTCTGAGACGCCTTCTTGTTCTCTTTATCCTTACACTTATTCTTACCCGGCCATTTATCGTGAGAGCTGACTAAAGACCCCTTGGGTTTTTGATCAGGCAGTCTGTGATATATCTCTTCAGCCGACATACCGTCAAATTTATCGTCGCATAAACAATTGGCCGGCACCGTGAATCCTTCTTTTTTCAGCATCAAATTGATCGCATAGTCGGTGGCATAATTCCACTTTTCACGATTACGTTTTTCAAGCCTCCAGAGATGGCCCAAGGCGCAATGAAGCGTTTCATGGGCAAGAATCATCTGAAGAACTTTAGGATCAAGCCCATCCACAAAAGCCGGATTATAGTAAAGGCGAGTTCCATCTGTCGCCATAGTAGGTATTCCAAGCTCTTCTTTCAGATCAAGACTTAGAGTGAGATACCCGAAAAAGGGACGATGAAGCAGGAGCTGAACCCTTTCCCTGATTATCCTTTCTCTGACCGCCTTATTTCCACTCATGATCAGCCCTTATCCTATAAGGCCGTAATGCTTCTTAGACCAGGTAGCCCAGTAGGAGCACTTCATCAGAGATTGCTTGTCTTTGACGGCAAGAAGCTTGCCGATCAGTACGGTGATTTCAGCCTGAAGCTTTTCGGAATAGCGCAGTACCCTGTCGAATTGATCCGCATTGGCCCTGATAACAAGAGCGGTGGCAACGGCACAGGCGAGATCGGCCTGTTCGGGAGCATAGTCTTCACCCTTAAGAATACTGTCGATGGACGGCAGATTTGCCTTCATTTGACGGTAGCTTTTCAACTCCGTTGCCGCTCCCGCACCGACAGTCCCTTCAATTACTTTCTGGACAATTTCTTCACCCAAGCCATTTCTGCTCTTTATGATTTGCGAAGTAAATTCCCAGCTTCGAGGCGTAGGAAAAGCATTCTCTTGCCTTCGCGGATCAAACTGAAAAAGAAGGTCCGGCCGGAAACTGATGAATTCTACGACTTCCGATTCTATTTCGTTTCGGATCGCCCATTCTCTCCAGTCGTCAATATGGGTTTCGAAATCAATGTGGACGAATCGGTTGCGGAGAGGCATCGCCATCTTGAATGTATTGGCGCCATGTTCGGTTTTGTTCCCGGCGGCGATCACAAGACATTCCTTGGGTAGTGTGTATTCCCCAAGCTTACGGTCAAGCACAAGCTGATAAGCGGACGACTGCACAAGCGGAGGAGCAAGGTTAAATTCATCCAGGAGGATGATCCACCTGCCTTCCGTGGGTAATGCCGAGGGGGCCAACCATTGGGCCTTACCGTTTTCCGGAACAGGAATGCCCCGAAGATCGGTCGGATCCATCAAAGCCAATCTCAAATCGACAAAGCCCATGTTCTCCTCCCGGGCCACCTGCTCGCATACTCTCGACTTCCCTACTCCGGGAGGACCCCAGATAAAGACCGCGGGGGCCTTAGAATAGTGCGTGAGAGACTTCAAAAACGCGCTGACTTCTTTCGGTCTCATGTTTGTTTTCTCTTTGAATTGACAATGAACTTGTGGCCATATTTTAAATTAAAATACTAATAAAGTCAAGAGCTTTATGGATGATACCGGGAATGGAGTGTAGGCTATGGCAGAACGGCTGATTTGCCAATCTTGCCGTATTACGGAGTAAAATAAAGAGGAGTTCGTTCTGAACTCCTCGATCTTCTCAACCTACGCTGATCTCCAGATATTTGTGAGGACCCTTATAATAGTAAGCCCGAGGTCTCGATGCATCCCGTTTAACGCCTGCCCGGATGCCGAGATTGGCCCAATCATTATCTTCAAAAAGAAAAGTCCGAAAAATCATAACCCCCCGGCGCAGAGCATTGATACTCACCGTATCTCCATTCTCGCGACACCTAAGAATCTGTCCGATACTCCGGTTTATCAGGTGGATTTTACCTTTCCTCATCCAGGCCCCTTTCGCCTCTAAATCACGGTCCGTTAACACCAAAAAATCAAAGTCATTAGGGGCTATCTGGACGATTCTATGCTTAGCCCGTAGAGGCCCGAACAGGAAGAACCTCCGCCTTATACTATAGCTGTTCTTGAATTTCGAGGGATGAATAGCCGAACCGATGGCAACAACGGCTAAAACATTTTCCTCTCTTAAACCATACTGATCCGCCATTTGAACAATCAGCTTGTGTAAATCCGACAGACTGGGGTATGCGCGACGGCTCAAATTATGCTGAAAAAAATCTATCTTCCCTAATTTGCCCCAACGAGCGTAACTTCTTAAATTATCAAGGGTAAGAACGCCGATCATCTGATTCTCACTTCAACAGCATATCCGCCACAACAAACGGCACAAAGGGTTCGAAAGCTTTCTTGACCGATTCGGCCACTTCTTTATGTTCAGAAGTTCGGATTGTCTCAAGCGCAAGAGAAAGAATTTCCACCTTGAATTGATCAAACAGCTCTAACGCTCCCAACCGTGAGATATTACTACTATCGTGGTCGGAAGAAGCCTGGTAAACCGGGGAGTCATAATATCCGCGGTAACCGTCACTAACCTGCACCGAAGAAAAGACGGGGAATTTTCTCCATTGTTTAAACATCCCGCGGAACTCGAATCTTATCTCGCCGTCTACTCCTACGACAAAGGAGATCTTGTGCTTGCCTTTTTTCCAGGAGAGCAAGCCGTTTGAATCCTCGGAAGGAACGCGGTACCCTCTCTTTCCAAGATCCGAGATGCACATAAGGCCTTTTGGCCAAAACGGTATACGAAACTTGGGCACTTCTATCACTTTGAGAGCCTCGTTCTTAAGACTATCCAGCAGACCGACTAAGTCGTTACTGAGAGCCAAACCTGTCTGATCCATTCGTTTTCCTATTCTAAAGATGTAAATGAAACTACCGCATATTATAGATAAAAGTTATCATGGTGTCAACTGAAGGGTTGACAGACGGATATGGTTATAGTAATTTATCTTTGCTCTTTCACACAACCGAGAAAACAATGAACGACAAACCCATTCTGGTTGAAGTCCGGTACAGCTCCCGTAATTTCTTGAGAAGAACCAGCGAAACGGAGCTCGTCGCCCATCGCGGAGGAACTGTAGACGGCTTCGCCCAAGAACTGAGAAATGCCTACGCCAAACTTTATCCCGAGCCTCGATACGAAGTCAGCATCTCAGTCTCCGACCCGAAAGAATCCTCCCTCAGAAGGGTTTTGCTCCTTAACTGCGGCGGAATCACCGTTGAACATAAAATCAGCTTACGGGTCAACGATCTCATAGGCTGAAGCCGAAAAAGGAGAAAGTCCATGAACGAGCGGATTGATCAGCTGAGACAAAGGTTCGATACGGAGCCCCTGGTAATCTTTATGGACATAAAGCTTGAAAAGATCGGAAAAGGATATGCGGTCTTAACCGCCCTGATCCGGCCAGAATTTCTTATTGCCGGCAAGCGAATCGTCCAAGGAGGCGTCATTGACGTAATCGCAGACTTCGCCGGAGTCTATGCCGCGATGAGCACCATCCCCGTTTCGGAAGAAGAGTTCCATACTCCGGCTCAGACCCTAACTACGCATTTTCTTCGACCCATCTCTGGAGATGAGCACCTGATCAGAGCTGTCGCGTTGGTTTCAGACGAGACTCGCGGCCACGTAATCGTTAACGTCGATACCTATACGGCCGCGGAATTTGCGCCTCACGTCAATTCCAATAAAAAAGCTTCGACAAGAATCTGCTTCTCGAAGCCTCGAAAAAGGTAGCTGTTGTTTCGGCGGGCATTGCCCGCTTTTTGGTTAGAGCATGCCTAAACAAAAACCCCGTTCTGTGGGGTTAAGCAAAACTGTCTGTGCTGTTTGCCCTAAGCGCCTGAGCAAGTCTTTCTAAATCTTCAAGGGTCAAAGAGTACCCGCTAACGCCGTAACTGGAAGGATAAATGAACACCCTTTCAACTCCTACTCTAATGTGCGATTCCGGCTCAGATTCCGCCAACAGCCGGGCGGCATCATTTTCCATATCCTGAACGATCTCGGCTTTGGTTCCTCGGCTCTTGGCGTCCCAGTAAATCCTCATCGGCTCCTCGTTTTGATTGCTTAAAAAGGCAGGGTCAAGGTATCACTTCCAACAAAGTTTGTAAAGTATTTTCCAATCAAAAACCGACTAACTCTGATCTCGGTCGGTTAAGCTAATCTTCGGGCAAAATATCTTGAAGGCGCCGAAGCACTCCGTTTGAATAAGTAGGTACGAGCTTGAAAAACGGATGCCCGACTTTTTCCGGATCAGGATTAAACTTCGGTATAAAAACCATCACCTCAAGAACACGCTCTTCCTCTCTCACAAAATCGGATATAACAACTCCGCCAAGAACATACTCTTTGGCCAGCCGTATCAGATGAGGAGACGCCCGAGGACCCATTTGAGAATGGATGTGCGATCCTATAAGAACCCGGAGACAGCTGATTAATTCCGGAGGCATTCCGACCCTGTGTCCGGCCTCTTCGACCTCTTTCCAAAAATTGCCTACCGTCACGTAAATGGGGGTCTTGCGATTTCCGGACATTTTTATTCCTTATTGTGAAACGAACTTTTAAATAGGATATCATCCTCACGATATATTGTCAACTTAAACTTAAACTTGAACGCGCAGTAAGCTGCACGTAAATATTCTCATAAAAAGCCGGCTAACTGCCGGCTCGAATCTGTTGTCAGGGTCATTTCATGAAGAAAACAATGAGCCTATTAATAACCTGAAAATTTGCTACTTCTTCTTCGGTCAGTTCCCTCACGTCAAATTCAAAGCGATGAGATGTGCGTGTTTCCTCCATTAACATGTACTTACCGCCTACCTCTCTTACAAACTCCCCGCCAAGTTTGGCTAAGTACTCATCTCTGATCCGCTTAACGATTTGGTGGGTTGGAATATCTGTTTCGCCTGCTTCGATACGGGTATACGGAATCTTCATGACTCTCCTTTTTAAAAAACTAAATTGTCTTAACAAGCTACCATGAATTTAAAAAAAATAAAAGCCGACTTATTAGTCGGCGTCTTTTCAGCCATCAGAAAAAATGCTGGATACAATCTTATGATTCTCCTCCGGGAATAGCTCAGAACTCTACCGCGTCAAAGATTCTGCGGCCTCCACAAATTTCCTTAACTGTTCATTTGTAACTTTGATTTCCCTCAAAGAATTGATCCGCCTGTCGTGCGGACCGCCGTCGGCATAACCGTAGAGATACACATCCCAATACACATAAACCCCGGGCTCGTAAGGCTCGCCGACCTCTCCAGGCTTTCTCTTGCCCCCGCCGATGAATATTCTTTCGCCACCAGGCATTGATTCGTCCAGCTCGACCACCATAAGGTACCCGAACTCTCCATCTGCCGGAAATCGCTTCTCTGCAAATTGTTCCAATTTTTTTACGGCCTTGTCGGCACCGTCTAATAGCTCGACTCTTTCTTTGCATACCCTATCTACTGTCCCGGCATGATTTAATAATTTATTGACCGAGACTTCGTACTCCATTGCCTGGGCCTTTGTTACCGAGCCGGATCTCACGGCATTAATGATCTTTCTGAGTTTTTTGAAATCGACGAGCAATTGCTCTACTGATGGGTCGCTATGTTTAGGCGTATCTTCCGTGAACATATCGCTTCCTTTTCAACGAACTAAAAACCGCACTATACGATAGCACGGTTTTTGAACTAAGTAAAGCACTCTGTGGCAGAAGGGTTATAGGTATTATTACTGCACAAATGGAAAGGGTTCTTGCGAACAGGGCAAGGCATATATGCGGGAAGAAATTATTACAAAGATGATTGCCGATAAGCTTGGCGATCTGGCTTTTGATGATGAGGCCATTGAAATCATGTATGAGGCGGCCAAACAGAAGATAGGGGCAAGTGATAGGTCTGAAACTATCATTTCCGGTATTCAAAAAGAATTGAAACTGATAGACGAAAGAGAATCCCGCCTGGCTGATGCTATGGCCTCTGGAAGCCTTAGAATTGAGTTATATGACGATAAGATAAGGGAACTCAATAATCAGAGGGTTGAATTAGAAAATCAGTTAAGCCGGACTAAAAAGGATAATCCGGAAACCGCCTTATCTACTTTGGAACGGACAAAAGAAGTATTTTTACAAGCTAAAAACGCCAAAAATGACTTTTTAAATGGCGAAGATTCAAAAAGGTATCAAATGATAAATTCACTACTTTGGAACGTTTGGTTCCAAAACAAAGAGATTCAGGAAATACAATACAAAAAGGCATATTCCCGAATTGCCAACACTCCAAAAAATGCTGACTTTTTATATTGTCCGCCCTGTAGGAGTCGAACCTACGACCGTCTCCTTAAAAGGGAGCTGCTCTACCAACTGAGCTAAGGGCGGATATACAAATTATCTTAAGCTACTTTTGATCCATTCCCGACCAGTTCCTGATTTGAAATACTTTTCTCGCTTTCTTGCTTCAATTCTACTACCTACCCGCTCCTGATACAAAAGCTTAAACGGCACCCTGTGTTTTGTAGATAAATTTCTGCCCCGATTATGCTCGTTCAACCTTCTCTCTATGTTATTAGTAAGGCCTATGTACAAATTGCCGTCTTTGCCGCTTTTTAAAATATATACAAAATACATATTGATCTCTACCAACTGACCTGCCTGCCGGCAGGCAGGGCTAAGGGCGGATATATTTGATTTCCTACCGAAGCCGACAGGAAGCCGGGGCTAAGGGCGGATATAAATCAGTAAAAATTCAAAAAAATTATATCACAAAACCAAGCGATCGACAAATTAGATCTCGACTATTTAGATTTAAGGTAGCTCCTGATAATTGAACGGACCTTAGCGGCATTTTTATAGATCACTCTCCTGTTCCCGACGATACAGACCCTGACCGCCATATAGTCTCCGAGCTCGGATTTTAACGCATTAAAATATTCTGGATAATATTTCTTTAGAGACAGAATACTGCCGTCGTCATGATACAAGATATCTTCCGGAGCAAAACGCCACGGGGTGAGGGTCGGGACAATCACTATCTTATGCACCGGCACTTTCAGCGCCTTCCCAACTAATTCTTCCAGATTCTCAAGGTCTTCCGGTTCGGAATGCTCTAAAAATTTACCGAAAAACGACCCATCTTCTTCCATGACCTTAATGGATTTTCCCGCGACCCGCTCGCTGAATTTTCTTGTTTTCATCCTGAAAACTAATCCTGTTCTTGGGAGATTCCTGTTTCTATAGGACTGGTACAGAAATTGGATCCTCTTATCGTTATGGATATAGATCTTGGCCATCAGCTCCTCATCATTCATCAGCCAAAGATCTCTTGGGTTAACCTTTTCTAATTTTATGAATAAAGAAATCATCTTCTGCAAAAACCTCTGGCTTATCAGGGCCGACTTATGAAGATAGACTTCTTTGTACATGTATATATAGAGCCTTTGCATCTGTTTGGCCGCCTCAAGAGATTTCTTATCGATTACCAATTTGCCCTTTAAGAAAATCAAATAGTTAAAAAGACTCTCGATGTCGGGTCTCTGGCCAAAACCGGTATGGTAAGTATCCCGTTCCAGATAATCAAGCTTATCCATGCCGACGTTCTTATCCATTATTATCTTATACAAAGGATTTTTATGCTTAAACAGAGAAATTATAAAGTCGTAATCGCCGCCGGCCTTTTTAATTTCTTTTTTAAAAAACTGGACGACTTTAAGTCCGTTCTCATTTTCATCTCCACTCAAAGGCGTAAGCTCTTCGATAACATGAGAAAACGGGCCATGGCCTATGTCATGAAGCAACCCGAATAACGGGACATTAACTGATTCAAACTTTGTCAGAAAGCCTTCCCGGGCCATCTTACGGCAAAATCGGGTCGCCTTAGCGTAAACTCCCAAGGCATGCTCAAGTCGGTTATGGGTCGCTCCCGGAAAAACCATCAGCGTCGTCCCGAGCTGTGATATATGCAAAAGCCGCTGGAAAAGCGGATGGTTTATAACCGGCAAAATATTCCTGATATCAATACTGTCGCCCGGCGGAATCCTTATATATTTTTTATAATATTTGCTCGGCATTATAAGCCTAACTTAACACAGTTCCGTAAAAATTAAAACCGAGGAGTAGATTTTTGAAAGGCTCCCAAGGTGCAATAGACGCAAGACAGTTCAAAAATTCACTCCCCGGCAAACCCGCCGTTTCCGACAATAGTTTTTCGATGCCATGGTCAACTTCTCAGCTTCTACCTTGCCACAAAGCGGATAATCTTTTTACCTGAGACATTCGAAACCCTGCCATTTGCTCGGATCTGAAATGGCAGGGTGAGAAATAGTTGAGATTACCGCAGGAGCAATCGGAGACGTGCCGAAGGTGAAAGGATTATCCGCTCTGTTCCTCCTTCTTGCCCATTCCCTCTAAGATCTTCCTCAATTCCCCCGTATCAACCTCTTTCTTTTCTTTGGGCTGTCGAGGTTCTATTTTTTGGCCCCTGAAATTAACCGGCCCGGATTTTAAAGTTTCGTCCAAAGAGAGGCCGGATGGTTTCGGTTTGGGCAAATCCGGTTTTAGTTCTAATTTTGGCTCGGGTTTTCTTTCGGGCATAGGCTGTGCAATAGGCTGCCTTGGCTGAACCGGAGGCCTATCCGGAAATTTCTGAGGTGCCGGCGCCCGCTGTTGAATAGAAAAATCTCTGTTTATATCGCGGACCTGTCCTCCGCCGCTTCTGTCGTCGCGACGAAAATCCCTGGGACCATTATCATATCTGCTCCCTGCGTCGTAGTTTGAGCGAGGAGCGCGCGGTCTGTCATCAAATCTCTGCGCCGACCTGTTGTCGTCGCGAAATTGGCGCGGTCTGTCGTCTCTTGCCTGCTCGGTTTTGGACTCAAGCATCCCGGCCCATTCGGCGATACCGGCCTCAACCTCGGCCCGCGGCGTTCCGTAATTCTTTCGGGAATAATCAATGATTGCTTCCCGATTGCTCTTATCCATCGGGGGAAAAGGCGGCAGAGTGGCAGCCGAAAAACCCTTTGATGAAATTCCGTCTATCATCAGCTTGAGATATATATTGTATTTTCCAAGATTCACTATATCCGCCATCATAAAATCCGGAGCAAACCATTTTTCTAAAAATTCAGCGTCCTCCGCTCCGACTCTGAATGTCACGATGGTTCCGACGTTGCCGAAAACGGCATCCCTGACCGGCTCTTCCATCTGTTTGATATACTGATGGGCCATGGTCAGGCTTAAATGGAATTTTCTCGCCTCGGAAAGAATGTTGGCGAATGATTCCGTGGCAAAGTGCTGAAATTCGTCGACATAAAGATAAAAGTCGCGCCTTTTGTTCTCAGGAATATCAACCCGGGACATAGCCGCTAACTGGATCTTGGTGACCAAGAAGGCTCCTAAAAGACGGGAGGCGTCTTCTCCTATTTTACCCCGCGAAACGTTGGCAATGAGGATTTTCCCCTCATCCATTATTTTCCTGATATCTAATTTGGAGTTTGACTGGCCAATGATGTTCCTGATCAGATTGTTGGAAGAGAACTGACCGACTTTATTCTGAATGGCGGCCGTAGCTTCTGTGGCGAACTTATCGGCATACTTTGCGAACTCCTCCACCCAGAACCCTTTTACGATCGGGTCCTTGAGCGAAGAAACGACTTTCTTGCGGTATTCTTTATTCGACATCAGCCGGTTTATTCCTAATAAGGTAGAATCCGGATACTCCAAGAGAGCCAAGATGGTATTGTTAAGAATATATTCCATTCTTCCGGACCACGCCTCAACTCCCCATATTTTTTTGAATACTCCGACCAAACCGCTGGCTACCAAATGACGGTAATCAAAACCGACGCCCTCCATCACATTGAATGCAATCGGGTACTCTAAGTCTCCGGGGTCGAAATAAATAACGTCTTTGATTCTATGGGCGGGTATATGATCGAGAAGGTCGTTGGACGGATCGCCGTGAGGATCGATAAACGCCACGCCATGGCCGGCTTCAATGTCCTGAATGGCCATATTCTTCAAAAATTCCGACTTGCCCATGCCGGTTGAACCGACGACATACATATGGCGCCTCCGATCGTCGGTCTTTATTCCGAAACGAGACCTGTGGTTTCTGAAGTTGGTTTCACCAAGTACTATTAATTGTTCGTCATTGTCTGGCATAAGTTAACATAAAAGTACGAAGATTAAGATTAATAATTCCGAAAATCTTAATTTTGCACTTTTATTTTTGCATTTTACATTTCCTATATTGTAGGCAAACCAACCGGCGGCTCTCCCTTTTTCGCTTCAACGCGGGGCAATAACGGCGCCCGCACTCCAACATCCGGAAAATGGTAAATCGTCGCTAACTCTTCAATATTTAAAACAAACTCCTTGAGCGGCTTCTTCCTGGTAGCATAGTTCCTGAATAAAAACATTTTCTTTCTATACTCTCTGCTTTTTTTGAATAAACCCTTTGTCATTGTTCGGGTGGGCTTGTTCATCTTGAATCCGTTTAAATTATGAGTAGAAAACTGCTTGAAAGTACCCAAAATTCCCGCGACATGAGCCCGATGATAAGATTCGCGGGGAGCTATATACATAAACCTGATACCGGTATAATAACCGATCTTGGCGATGCTCTTTTCGATCGCCTTAAGCGCCTCCTGCTTGCCGGGACTAAGATCCGCCCGCCTCTCTTCCTTGGGAGTTTCCGTTCCCCCTCCCGGTCCGGTTATCGCTCGATCAATGCCAAAAACTATCTTAGAGGCCAAACTCTCCTTGGAGGCCTTGGGCTTTTTACCCATGATCTTGTCAATTACCGCCTCCGCCTTCTTTACCCACTCATCGCCGGAAGGCCGGACGATAAACTGAACGAAAATCCTCTCGCCATACTCGAGCATGCTCATTAGCTCCACTATCGAAGCCAAGGGGTCGATGCGCCTGATATCTTCCTTCGCAACCGCTTTTTCTTCAAACTCAGGATAGGTTCTTATCGGATAGGCATCTTCTTTCTCAAGAATCAATTCAGAACCCCAAAGATCATACTTATGATCCGGCAGATATGTCGGCAGTTCGTCCATGTAATCCGAAGCTACCACAATCTCGGCTTCGGGATACTGGGCATAAACCTGAGCCTCAACCAAATTTTTAAACTGCTCCAGAGTCCTTACATAAAAATGAGATTCTCCGCTTACTCCGACCAGCTCAAAAGAAAACCAGTCCGGTATTTTCCCTACAAAAATCTTCTCCCACCATTTAATAGGTATGGTGATCGCGTGAAGACCGGCAAAGACCTGCTCAAAAGCTTTGGGACTTCGGTGCAGGTCCTTCGGAAATTTCATTTCCAGGAGAACCCATTTTAGTCCCTGAAAATATCTGAGTTGATTATGAAATTCAAAAACACCGATTACGGCCAGCAACAAAAGAATCGGCAGATAAAGCCACCAAAAATAGGCGAGTAGAGAAAAAGCTGCTTTTAAAATATCGAGAGTAAGAGAGAAAACCACAACAGAAATTAAAAATTAAAAATGAAAAATGAAAAATTCAGGTAGCCGACACGCGTAGCTTAATTAAATTTTATTTTTTAACTTTTAACCTTTTATTACGCTTTACGCAAAGCGTAGGTGCCGTCTTCTTTTTTAAGGAAAACTTTGGAATCTTGAAGATTTAAGAGCACTGTATTTTCTTTGACCATCCTGGCATCCATAACCCTGGAAACGAGCTGGGCCCTGGGCAAAGGCTGGGAAGAATTTTTCAGAACACTAACCAAAACGTCCTTAACCGTCCCCGGCTGGTATCCCCATTCCGACAACCCATACATGCCTCGGCCGACCAGAACAAATCTCTGGTCTTTAATAAGCTCGTTGTGGACGGTCTGAATGTTGGCTTTCTTGCTTGAGAAAGTGGCGACATTTATAAGCTTGGCGATATCGGTGAAATGCTTGGGTGATTTTTCTTTTTTTAAAACCAAATAAGCCTTGTCTCTGACGCCCTTGGGCCTGATATCGGACCAATCCGACAGACCGACTTCGTTGAAAATGTTCTTGGAGACGCTCTTACTCACAGAGAGAAGCATCTGAACATGACCATCGGAAACCTCGTCTCCATCAGGACCTGAAACATGGTTTGATCTTAAAAAGTCTTTGAATTGATCGGCCGGAACTATCTTCTTGGTCTTGTTCATAGCGTTAGCTAACGACGCGGAAGTATTTCTGAGATAATCTACGAATTTAGAATTAAGCGCCCAAAAAGAGTGGAAATCATCATTTTCATGAAAACGAACGGGTTCGTTATTCAGGGTCAGCAAAAAGACCAGCGAAGCATTGGCAACGCTGTCTTTATCGTTTCCGCTGAAAGCCTTAAACAGATCTCTTTCTTTGGCTGCGCCGCCGTTATCCCGAAGAATGCCTTCGGCCGCAGAGACATACCGGGCAACATCCGGATTGACGTTAGCGGTTTTGGCAAGCTGATTCATGGAAAACTCCTCTATCTGCCGGACTCTTTCCCGGGTAATCCCGTAGCTTTTGCCTATAGACTCAAGAGTCTCCTTTCTGCCTGTTTTCAATCCAAAACGACGAGATATTATATCCCTGTTTCGAGTAGACAGGTTCTTAACTAAACCGACGACCGTTTTGGCGATAGCGCCTGCGTTGTTGTTGGGCATGTTATTTAGGCGTAATTCCTCCTAATAATTACACCTTATACGATAGCATTTTAATAGTTTTTAGTCAATGCGACTTCAATATATTAATAAATCCGTCTAAATTAGTCAAATGGGTCTATTTCTTGGCCTTATTATTAAACCATACCAACAACGGCGATGCAACAAAGATCGATGAGTAGGCTCCCAAGAATATACCGATTATAAGCGCCAAGGCAAAATATCTGACGCTTTCCCCTCCGAATAAATAAATGGCTACGAGCGACAACAGGGTCGTAAAGGTGGTATTCAGCGAACGGCTCAGGGTCTGCATGATACTTTTATGAACGGTGGATACGAAGCCTTCTTTCGCGCTGCCCCTTATGATATTTTCTCTGATGCGATCAAATATTACGACTGAATCCGATACGGAATATCCAAGGATAGTTAAAATCGCAGCAACGAATACGGCTCCTATCTCAACATTATAAAATTTGCCAAGCAGGGAAAAAACTCCTATCGGAATAATGATGTCGTGAAGAAGGGCGGCAATAACAGAAAAGCTCATGATCCACGGTGAAAGAGTTTTTGAAAGTTTTCTGAAGACTAAAGCAATATACAAAACTATGCCTAAAAGAACTAAAACAATCGCCGTAATACTTTTGCTCTTAAGCTCCTGGCCTATCACCGGCCCCACGGAGTCGAACCTTCTTTCGATAAGTTCATTATCTGAAAACGAACCCTTTATTTTGCCGAAAAGATCCTGATGTTCCGCTTCGTTCAGCTCCTTGGTTCTCAAAATAAATCCTCTGTCACCGCTTGAATTTATATTCATTTCGGCCCCTCCGCTTACCTTAGTCACGGCATCGGTAAATGACCGTATCGAGGGCGCGCCGCCCGCAAACTCTACCTCCATCACGCTGCCGCCTCTGAAATCTACTCCGAAATTCAGACCGAAAAATAAAACAACGGCCAAAGCGGCGAGGGTCAGCGCCGCAGATAAGAAGAACATTATTTTATATACCGGATGCATTTTTTATATTTAGAACTATTATTAAAACAGCCATTTTCTTTTTTCATAAAATGGACCGGCAAATAAAGTAAGGAATGAGCGCGTAATCACGATAGCGGTAAGTAAACTCGTTAAGACTCCGATCCCCAAAGTAAGGGCAAACCCCCGAACGATTGAGGTTGTAAACATATATAACACCGCCGCACCGATAAGCGTAGTCACATGGCTGTCTCTGATAGATAGCCAAGCCCTTGAAAATCCTTCTTTAAGAGCATGGGAAACGGAACGGCCGAGCTTCAGTTCTTCTTTCATTCTGGCAAATATGAGAACGTTGGCGTCTACTGCCATGCCTAAAGACAAAATAAAGCCCGCGATACCGGCCAAGGTCAACGTAACGGGTATGATCTTATAAAATCCGAGAACGATCAGGGTATATATGGCTAAAGCCAAGACCGAAACGGCTCCCGGCAACCGATAAAACAGAATCATGAATAAAGCTACGAAAACAAGCCCGTAAACGCCGGCTTTAAGGCTTTTGGCTAATGACTCGCTGCCAAGAGAGGCGCCGATGGTCTGCTGGGATACTAAACTGATGGGAACCGGCAAGGCTCCTGAATTCAGCCGCGTTACTAAAAGTTTTGCTTCCTGAGGAGTAAATTTGCCGCTGATAACCGCTTGGCCATCGGAAATTTCGGTTTGAACAACGGGGATGCTGATCGGGAAGCCGTCCAAGAAAATAGCCACCCTCTTCCCCAAATTTCTCTTTGTAATTTCTGCGAAAAGCCTTGTACCCTCTTCATTAAGTTCCAAACCGACTTCGGGAACGCCTGTTTGAGGATCAAAGATCAGTTGGGCTCTCTTCAGGTGCTGCCCGTCAAGGCCGGTACTCTGAAAAGGATCCTCGAACTGGGCTTTATTATTTACTATATCGTCGAAATTCGGCTTTTCTTCCATGAATTCTAAAAACGGAGTCTCCCCTATCATCTGAATAGCCTGATTGATGTCTTTTATTCCTGCTAATTCGACTATCAAACGATCGCTTCCGCTTACCTGAACAACCGGCTCGGCTACGCCAAAAAAATTAACCCTTCTTTCAATTACATCGCGAACGCCCTGCATGGCATCCGATCTATCACTGCCGGGTACCTGCGTAAGGTCCGCCTCGTATAAAAGATGGGCGCCCCCCAAAAGATCAAGCCCCAGACTGAATGGCATATCTAAAAACCCGGGCCAATGAGGAATGCTTATCTTAGTTTTATTATTCAAAAAATCTATCCCCCGATTGATTCCTTGGGGATAGACGAAACAAAACAAAAAAATCGATGCCAGCGCTATAACTGCAAGTAGGTAATGATTGTTTTTCACAACGTTATTGAGCTTAACATATTCACCAATATCAATTCAAGTATTTTAAAACCCCGATAGGCGAGGGGTTTTAAAATATTCCTGAGACGCTACTCGTCTAAGCTCTCCTTATGCTTGGATGGTTTTTGAGAAGAGAGCCATTCTTTAATCAGCAAGGTGGCCCGGACATCGTCTTCGTTGTATTTTAAAATCTTCTTGAGGATCGCATCGCCTGCCTGCCGGTCAGGCAGGTCCTTTTTATCAAGCCAGTCATTATACCAGACAACAGACTCCGCTCCTCCCGCCTCGGGATTATCCCATTTATACCCCAAGTATCCGGCAACATCTTTGAGACCATAGAAGTACAGCGGCAGAACGGCTGAATCAACTAATTTGAGATGAAGGTCGATCGTATTATCTTTGAATTTATTTATTAATGTAGTGGGGGCACCGTAACGAAGAGCTAAGCGATCGAAAACCTGCCTTTCGTAAAACGCATAGTGGTAGATGACGAAATTATCCAAGCCAGCCAAAAAATCTAAGAACTTTCTCCACATCTCCGGCTCTTCGCTTTTATCATTGGCAAAAAAATACTCGTACTTAACTTCCTCGGGGCTTGTTTTACTTTTTATAACAAAACCGAGCAAATAATCTATATCCCGAGTGGGGTCGCTCTCAATATCAAAATAAATTTCGTGGGCTACGTCGGGAAAATTGGGCTTTCTTAAAATTTTGGGCTCCTGACTTATCAGGCACTTGGCCTGATTGCTGAACCTGATAATTTTATCAAAAGGCCAGTCTTCCAATTTAGCCTGAAGCTGGTTGACATCGGCATCGGCCATATCGTGAGCTGTTTTGACTCCCACCTCATAAAGACGCCTCTGATCGGCTTGGCTGATCTTGTATATAAGCGAAACGTCGTCACAGCCCTCAGTCTCGGAAATACAAAGAGAATACCAAGGAGTTCTTTTACAGCCGCTCTTTAGAAATGGGGCGGGCTTTTCACCGTCAAGAATTTTCTCTATCTGCTGACGAGTCAGATGGAATTGATCGATATAATCATCAATCGCAAACGCCCTTTCGGTGCCTTCGGCATCTATGACATAAGCCTCCTTCGGCCTCACGCCCTGAAGACGCTCAAGTATCAAACTGTAAAAAATAAGCTGAAACTTGTACTCATCGCTTAGATCGAGAGAGCTTTTAACGTCGTAGACAACATAATACCAATCGCCAAGATCCGACTTACCGGGCCTTGCCTCAAGAAGATCCGGCATCCCGACCCAATTTTCGCTCATCAAAACTCCGTGATATATATTTTTTCCCTTTTTCATAAGCTCTAAGGTAGCCAAAAAACCCTCGTCCAAATCACGCAAAAGTTCCGGCTTAACCTCTTCGAATTTTTTATGCTGGCCCAGAGTTTGATTAGCCTGTGCAACCTTGCCCTTATAAATCATCTCTAACAGAGGCGGAGCTTCCCTCCTCTTTTTGGCTTCGCCGTAGATATCGTACCAAATCCAATGAGGACACTGGAAAAATTTATAAAAATGGTCACCCGTTAATTTAAGTTTAGACATAAGCCAATTGTATATAAAAATTCTGCACTTGGAAAGATGATGAAGATGATGCTTTAAAGCCGCCGAGAAATTTACTTCCTGAAAAATAAAAAGCCCCGTCATAGGACTTTAGCGGTAACCGTAATAAAAGTAGAGATCGTGCCGATGGTTCGGGATATTACATCGGCCGTGAACCCAGACCCTGTATCCGTAGCGATCAAGAACCCAGTGGCCCGGAACACAGATCCAAATTGAAGGTCTCGGCGGATATGGTCTGCGGTAGCGCGGATCGTACCGATTCCAGCCCCCGTACCATCCCCACATAATACTGTCTCTCAGATTGTCCCGGCGCTGAGGCTGAGGCCGAATCTGCTGGTTCTGAGGAGGTTGCGGCCTCTGAGGCGGCCGCGGAACGGCGTGTTGCCGAGGCGGTGGATTCTGAACCGTTCGCTGGCGAGAAGAAGGTTGATTTGGATTTGCTCTCCGAGGCGGAGGAGGATTATCCGGCTGTTTCTGGGGCGGTCTCTTTACGGCTTGGCCCTGGGACGAAGGATTCTGATCATTCGGATTGGTACGCTCCTGGGCAAAAATGATATTAGGAATACTAACGATTAAAGCGACAACGATAAAAAGAACTGTCTTCCTCACTTCCTGCCTCCTTTGTTTATGGATGCAAAGGCTACAGTATAGTATCATACTTTTGAAAATATGGAAAACCTCAAAACAAAACCGCCCCTAAGACGGTTTTTCAAAAATCATTTCTTCTGAACCTTCTGGAGAGTAGCGCGCTCAGTGACGGTCTTTCCGCCAACGACTCTCAGCTCTTTGCTGAAAACTTTATAGCCGTCGGCTCGAATTTCAAGCTGATATAATCCCGGCTCAAGCTTCAAATGATTGGTCAGTCCGTCAAACTCATCGACGATACCCATAAGGACTCCGTTAATAAGGACCGAAGCAGTCTTGGGATTAACCCTCAGACGAATCGAACCCATCACAGGAGCTTCGGGTACGGCCGGTCTGCTGTTTCCGGGACTATAGACGTAACGGATTCTTGGTGAACTATGGGGATGACGCCAAAAGTAAGGATCACACCTTGGATCGTAACCATAATAATTGCGGTCATAGTAACTCCGAGGCCAACACAAGTTTTGTCCATATCCGAAATATATCGGGTCCCGCTGAATGTAAACTCGCGGCGGCTGAGAACGTGGAATCGCTCTGCCGTTTACGGGTGAATTATCACGATCCCTGCCTCTATTATTCTCGCCCGTACGCTTACCGGCCGAACCCCGATCGGGATCAGAACCGCCGGATGATCCGCCTGAAGGAGGCAGCGTTCTTGGAGGAGGAGGAGGATCCTGCCTCGGAACAGCCTGAATATTACCGCTGCCGTATCCCGCAGAGAAAATAGACTCATAATCTCGAGCCTTAGCATAAACAAGAGTGGAAACCGACAAAACAAAAAACAAAGACGACAGTAAAAGAACTGACTTTCGCATGCCTTCACTCCTTGTGGGATAAAAGCGTTATTATACTAACCAATTTGTACCGAAAAATCAAGACACATCATGCTAATAAGCCGATAAGCAAGTCTCTTTCGAGCACGACATAAAAGCCTCTCAGCCTTGGCTTATTCGAGGCATGCCATAAATTTTACTCACCCCCTATCTATCTTCAGCACGCCTCCGTCCCGCCAACGACGGGACTCAGCTATGTTCGCCCCGCCCCTTCAGAACCATGCAAGGGGCGGGGTCTCAAATGCCTCAGATAGACAAGGGGGCTCGCTATGTAGTTTTGCGTAAATCCCTAAAATAATAATTGATTTGGCTACCTGATCGTTAGGGAGGGCCTGATTTATAGGGATTTGCGCAGACTGGCCGAGGCGAGCAAAAGGCAAAATTTCACCAGAAATTTATGCCGTGCCCTATAGATCGAGCCCTCCCTAACGTAAGCCGGATCTCTGGACAATCATGAATGATCTGATATAGTCTGGTAGATTGATTCTTTAACAACGAGGGCTCGGGATGCTATTCCTTCTGAACGTTCTATACCTGATAATCGGAATTTTTTATATTCAGATGATGAGAAAAATCGTAACTAATCGCCTGCCCAAATTGGTTGCGGCAGAACTATCGACATGGATAGGACCGAGCAATCCCGGTTGGGACTGGGTAAGGAAAGACCTGAATTATTTTGGGAACTTTCTTTCGTACCTACTTCTCTGCTATTTGCCGATGATGGGATTTTTTATTTTAACCGGCTTGATAGGCAAGGTTTCTCCCGACTTCCTGAATTTCGCTCCCGCTATGGCAATTTTCACGATCTGTACGCTCGTCGGCTTATTCTCAATACCCCTCGCTATCCTCTCGATAATAGCTCCTCGGCCAATCATGAACTTCAGCAACCGCCTTAAGCTCACAAACATAAGCCAAGAAACCATAGACCGGCTTTACGCAAAGAAAGACCAGACCGCCTCTTAGGCGGTCTTTTGATTACTCATTGGAATCAGGGTTAATCTTGTGCGTCATGGCCATCTCTACGAAATGACAATGATCACAGTGGCCATTTTTCCCGCCCGTGCCGGGCCCGGGAGAAGTTTCAGAGCGGGCCGTCGCAACGGCCTGTTCGAAAACAGACTCGACCCAGCCGGAATTGACCTTAACCGGCCTGACTTCCTCGGTAAATTTGAGAGCGTTGTAAAACCCGGACTCCCCTTCCTTAATGACTTTATAAAAAACGAAGAATGCCTCAGGATAAGTCTGAAAACCTTTTTGATTCAAAATATAATTATAAACATCCATCTGCTTCTGATAATCATCGTAGATAGTAATTTCCCGGGCCCCGGAAGATTTGTAATCAATTACACCCAGAGAACCATCCGAAAACTCCAGGACATCATCGACCGCTCCGTATAGTATGGCGTTCAGTTCTTCGTTCCAATAAGCAACGCCCTTAAAATTATTGCGCCACTCGGATAGGTGCTCGCCATTATAAAGTACCGCATCTTTGATACCGAACTTTTTCAAAACCGGAGGCAACTGACCCTTTTCTCGATAAACGTCGAATTCCTTTTTGACCAAATAGTCCACGGCTATAGAAAGTGTGAAAGGATATCCGGGAGGCCGTTTGATCTTGTGTCTTACATCAAGCCAAAAACATCTTGGACATTCAAGAAACAATTTCAACCCGCTCCGCGAGATTTTAAGAGTATTTTGGAGTTTAGGCATCTGTTATATAGTACAATAAAATTTACCAAAACAAAAAGCCCTATGTGGGCTTTATCAATACTCTGCCGTAATTGGGCAGGCAGAAGTATTTATTGGCAACCTCCATGATTTTCCTTCGGGTGACTTTTCTCAAACGATCCCTGAAAGAATGGAGGTGAATCAGGTCCTCATCGCCGTTGCAAACTGATTCGATAATAAGTTCCGACAAGACTCCCGGAGACTTAATAAAGGCGTTGCGATAAGAGTACAGGAGGCTTCGGGTCATAGCCTCGAGCTCTTCACTGCTCACAGGCTCTTCCCTTAATCTCTTACACTCAGAGATGATCGTCTCTTCAGCTTCTCTGATAAATTCGGCGCTGGTCGTGGCGACAGACACATAGATCAGGCCGTGAGCAAAAGTCCTTGGAGTATAGGAGAGGGCTCGATAAACACCCTTATTGAAATCCCGATTACCTTCGCGCAGCTTTAGTTTTACCCTGAAAGCAAGGATCCGGGATAAGGTATCTAACGCTTCAGCGTCTTTACTCAAGTATGTTTCGGTCGGAAAACCGATCCCAAGATGGTATTGGTGAATCCCGGGCCTTTCAATCTCCAAAGACCGAGTGTGCGTAAGGTTTGGGAATCTTTCGCTCAAATCGAGATCAAGCTTGGGGCTTTCAACTTGAGGCAATCTTCCGAACAGCCGTTCAACCATCTTTTTGGAATCATGGAAGCTCGGTCCGAGCAACACAATGAACATATTTGACGGCACATAATACTTCCTGACAAAGGAAGAAACCCGCTGAAGATTTATGGCAGACAGATCTTCCGGCCTGCAATCAACTCTGTTTCTTGCCGGATTTCGATCGTACATCACCTCGTGAATCAGATCATCCACCAAGTTGGGGATGTAATCTATGCCGTAAAGATAATATTCCTGATGGACCGCCGCGGATTCCAACTGAAGAGCTTCCATATTGGTTGTCTTGTCCTTGAGAAGACTGGCATACATATTGAAGCACTCCAGCATATGCTGGCGGTACAGAATCGAATCGTGGCCGTAAAAAGTGCTCGAACGATCGATCCTGACGTTAATATCGGCATCGGGCCCGCCCATATATTTCTCCATCATTAAGTCCACTGACAGTCCCGGAAAATCCCTGGATTCTCTGCAGAGCATATGTTCCACAAGATGAGCAAGCCCGACACAGCCAGGCGGATCATGCATAGAACCGCACTTAACGCCGATACCCGAAACGTTTGAGCTGGGGTCGCCCTGAGTATAGAAACGCATTCCGTTCTTCAGGATACCGACACTGACCTTCTTCATTGTCCACCCCGAATGTAAAGGTTCTCGGCCAGAAGGTACTACAAAAAGCACCGTTAGTCAAACGGTGCGTCTGACAGGTTCACCGAGATAGCTCGATTACTTCGTGGTTCGGAAATCCTTAAATCCGAAATCCACTATATTCTCCGGGCCGCGCCCGCGGTGATCTTTGATGAATTCATTTGTCGCGGCCTCGTCTACCGTATCCATTTTGAGAAGATATTCCCATGATGCTAATGCTATTTTGGTATCGTTCTTTGATCTTAGGGTCATAACGATTTTGGATCCGAAATCCTTCGCAATATCGGCAAGCTTCTCTATGCTTTCCTGATCCAAATCTGCCCGATAGGAAATCCAAACGTGTCCATGCTCTAAGTTATGTATAAGCTGTTCGTCTGGAAATTCCTTATCATATATCCCCGACTGGACCGGCTGATCGTAGTGCCATCCGCCCGTCGGTGGATCGGAGTTATATGCCGGATGAGACTCCCCGACCTTGATATGGTCCCGATTTTGAGCCGCGAAAAACTGCTCTGCGGAATTAGTCGGTTCTTGAGTAGTTTCATTCTTAGAAGAAATAAAGACGACCAGAAATATAGCTAAGATTAAAACAGCCCAAACAACCGCTTTCTTCAAAGTCTTCTTTCTCCTTCTGGCGGCGGCTTCCCTATTTTTCTGTTCTCTGCGGGAAAAAGCTTCTTTTGCCGCGTCGAGTTGGTTTTGGTTATTTTCTGAATCCATATTGTTAACTATTATAATATACGGTTTATTTTTTGAGAAGCCGGTGAATTGTTCCGAATATCAGATTCGACAAACGCATAGAATCATGGCGGGCAATGGCCGTATCAATCCAGAGGTCGGCTCTAATAAGCTTCGTACCCTTAATTTTATTTTTAATGACGATGGGATGCTTTCTTTCCTGGGCGTATTTATCCAACACATCCCGGCTGGGCAATTTCTTGTTTGCAATCGCCGCATTAATTCTCCGGCCCGTATACCGTTCTAAGACTTTGACTATTTTGTCCAATGTAAACCCGCGCATCCCCATGCCTTCGGTCAAAAGATTAGAGGTAAATATGATAGGCGCTTTAGATTTTTTGATGGCTTCTTTTATTCCGACCGGAAGAAAATTCGGCAGGACGCTGGTATAGAAACTGCCCGGCCCGATACACATAACATCGGCGTCGCGTATTGCTTTCAACGCCTGAGACGATGCCTTCACCGCAGGCTCTAAGAATAACTCGTCGACCTCTCTGCCTTCGAATATCCCGACATCAATACTTGTTTCGCCTTTATAGACGGTCTTGTCCTTGAATTTTCCACACAAAGTCGCATCAGCCAATGTAACCGGTAGCACGCGGCCCTTCACCGAAAGAATCTGGGCTAATGAGTCCACCGCCTCCTGATAGTTGGCGTAGACCTTCTCTAAGCCAAGCAAAAGAAGATTGCCTCCGGTGTGGCCGGGATAAGAATTGTGACTGATCCGTTTAAGCAGAATTTTCCGGGCGACGGCATCGTCCTCAGATAAAGCTAAAAGGCATTTCAGGATATCACCGGGAGGAAGAATGCCGAATCGATCCCTTAACTCCCCCGAACTCCCGCCGGTATCAAACATATTTACGACCGCCGCAATATCCAGCCATGGATTATGTTTTAAGCCGGAAAGAAGCGAAGGCATCCCGGTTCCTCCGCCAAAACAAACAATTTTTATTTTCTTGGCCTCAGATAGGCTATTCATCGTAATAATTTTTATTATTTAAATAACTGTCGATGGCCAAACGGCAAGTATCAAAAAGGGGGCTCGGCAGTTTTTCTACCTCATACCAGCTCCAGGATTCACACTTATTAGGCTCAAGGACTTTCGGCTCGCCGCTTTTCCAATCGGCAGTAAGGCCGATGTGGGTATAGTGCTTGGGAGCATAAAGTTTTTCATTCGCTAAAAACTGAAAGCGGATATTTTGAATTTCTATCCCGCATTCCTCTAATGTTTCCCGCCTTGCACATTCGGCGAAAAATTCCATGTAATCAAGATGCCCTCCGGGAAAAGAATACTCCCCCGCTCCGTGCGATCCTTTTCTTTTGCCCAACAGCACCTTGCCATCCTTGAATATCATTACCCCGATGCCGACCTTAGGTTGCTGGTTCTGTTCCGTTGATTTATTCATCATACATTCTATACGCTATGCGCCCGTTTTCAAATACATGAAAAGAGTTTGTTTCTTCGGAAACGGTCATAACGGTCGTACCTTTAAAAATATATGAGGCCGTAATGGCCGAGAGGTGGCGTGAATGCACCTTTTTTCTGAAACCGAACTGCTCAGATAAGTCCTTGAACTTTCCCGGATTTATTTTATCAGCCGCTGACCGAGGCTTTAAACCTTCGATGATTATCCCTGAATGAATGATATTCCCCCTTGCATCTATCAGAATAGCGCCGTCAAAATTGATGGTAGTTTCTATATTATATTTGCCCGTCCGATATGCTTTTAAAATATTATGCGGATGTTCTACGTAAATATCCTGGACCGAGTCGGGCAAATCGGTATGGCTTCGCCACTTATTCTGCCACCCCAAAATAACAAAAAGGCCGAATCCAGTTTTCTTATTCATAAGCTTAAGCATGATCTTGGCGGCTTTGAGTTTCAGGACTAATGACAATTTTACATTGGATTTACCGAGAGCTATCTTCAGTTCCTCAAGAATCTTTTTAACCTTGAGCCTGCGTACCGGCTTAAGCTTGCTCACGTACCTGCTTAAGAGCCAGGAACTGGACTGGATCTTCCCGCCCCGACCAACATTGAAAGCCATCGTACAGCCGATCCTGTTGCATACTCCGACCTCCGGTATATCGTTCTCGCCCTTTCTGTCTCCGCCATTGGCAAAAATATCCGGTTTGATCTTCAGTAGCTCCCGAGACACGCTCATATCCTTAGGGTTCCGGGGATGACTGGTCAAGACGACCTGATCGACCCCCTCGATTGACTCAAGGACTTCTTTTCTCTCTTTCTGGTGCATGAAAATATGTCTTTTCTTTTTTTTAAGCCAATTATCGTTATTTAAAATCACCACTAATTTATCGCCAAGCCTTCTCGCTTCCTGAATAAGCCTAATATGCCCGATATGAATAGGGTCCATCCCACCGGATATAGCAACAACAATTTTCTTTTTATTCTTATTCACTAAATCAACTCCAATTTATGTTCTAAAATTTTATCATGTCCTTCAAAGAAAAACTCGCCTTTGAATTTTTTACCGGCCAAAAATAACGGCAGCCAAATCTTGTCATCCGACCACATTTGATCAAGGGGTATTTCGTCAATATGAAACCACTGAGGCTTCATCTCGTCGCTCTCCCGAGGCTCTCCGCTGAAACTGCCGGCTTTAAAAATATGTACCTCAAGCGCTTCGGGCTCTCCTGCGAATTTAAAATTAATATGACCGACCTTTTCGGCTCCGGCAATCTTCACTCCGGCTTCTTCCCAGACCTCCCTATAAACGGCATCCTCTATCTCCTCGCCAGGCTCAACTTTGCCCCCGAATCCATTCCATTTTCCCACCCCAAAACCCCTCTTCTTCATTCCAAGCAAAAGATTGGGATGTTGATGAATCAGACAGAGTGTTAAAACTTTCTTTTTCACTATCCAAGCTTAGCAAAAAAGCTTGAATAATTCGAGAGTTTACTATCCAATCCCCAGACTCGCCCGACACGATAGGTAGCAAACATGAGTAAAACAAACATGTAAATGATATGCTCGTCGACTATAAGTGAATGGGGATTAGGATAAGGAAGTCCAAGGGGCAAGTAATAAAGTAACATCAGGATTGCGCCCAAAACCGAACTTAAACGCACTCCGACTCCTAAAATCAGGGATACACCAAGCAAGGTCAGTCCCCATTCGTTTACAAAATTCAAACCGGGAAGAATTCCGGGACTGATAAGCCATCCGTAAAATCCCGTGAGCATCTTGGCTCCCTTCAAATATCCGGCCGCCGACCAATCGGGATTGATGACCTTAGTTATACCAGCATAAAACATCAGCCAACCGATAGATAACCGTAGAAAGAACATCGAAATTTTTTGATATTTTGTCATAAGTTTGTTTATTTAAGCACAGATTAAGCCGCTAACCAGCCTCCGTCAACATACAAAGTAGCACCAGTAATATAGCTAACTTCCTCCGATGCCAAGAAAATAACCGCCGCTGAAACCTCTTCGGGCCGGCCGATCCTTCTTAGAGGGATGGACTGAAGCATGGCATCGAGCGCTTCCTTTGGTATTTTAGCGGCATCGATCATCGGAGTATCAATCGCTCCAGGAGCAATTGCATTGACATTAATTCCCAATGAAGCCAGCTCCACCGCCAGAGTCTCGGTCATGCCGATTATGCCCCCCTTGGAAGCAGTGTAATGAGCCGCGCCGGCAAAACCGACACCAACCCCGCCGGAGGCAATCGAAGAAATATTAATTATCCTCCCCCACTTATTTTTCGCCATTTCTTTCGCGGCTCTTTGGGCGCACAAAAACTGGCCCCGCAAATTGATATGAATCATTTTCTCCCACTCATCTTCGCTGATATCCAGCGCCGGCTTAGAGGCAAAAATTCCGGCATTATTTACAAGTATATCTATCTTCCCGTATTCCTTAATTACCTCGTCAAAGACCCGATCGACTTCGCGCTTATCAGACACATCCATCTTGAAACAGGATGCCCTGCTTCCGGACAGCCGTATCTCATCGACTACCGGCTGACACGCTGATGAATCGACATCAGTTACGACTACATGAGCGCCTTGAGCGGCCAAAGCCACGGCATGAGCCCTGCCCATACCTCTTCGACCACCGGTCACTACCGCGACCTTCTCTTTAAGTTCGAACATAATTTATAAATTAGAAATGAATTTACCCGCAATCATACCAACCGTTATTGCTATACCGCCGACAAATGCCATCCTGAAACCGTTTCTCATTATACCGGTTCCAGACATCTTGGCGCCGACCACGCCAAGAATGAACAGAGTCGCTACCGATAAAACTACGGAAAGCCCGAGAGCGTCATTTGTAGACATAATCATGTAGGGCGAAAGAGGAATGAATCCCGAAATGAAATAGGAAAAAAACATTACCGTCCCGGCGACAAAATCCCTTTTTGTGGGCTCCTCCACCTTCTCCGCATATCCCTCGGCTGAATATTCAGATAAAAAGCTTCCGGCCGCCATTGAAAAAGCTTCCACAAATACTAAGACTATGCCGGTCAAAAGTATCGTACCGCTTGGGACATCAGCAATTGCTATGCCCGACAAAAGACCAACCGTCGAAACTAAACCATCCTCTACCCCGAATATAAAGTTTCTGAAATATGATACTCTCATAGCTTTGCGAGACAAAATTTACCTACTCGCCACGAACCTTGAACCAGCTCTTCAAGCTCCTCGGCCAGCCGTAGTAAAGTAGCAGCGCTAAGGGCGCTCCCCAATTAGCCCACCTTTCGATAAAATCCCAAATCGGCATTCCGACAAGCGGTCTCAACAATGCCGTCCAGAATCCCCAGACCAAGGCCCACAAAAGTGCAACTCTGATCGGACGAACTAATACCAATAAAGCAACTGCTAAATCCGTGATACCGATCCAGAAAAGCAAATTTTTTGCCATCTCCGGATCCCCCACTCCAAACTTGGCAAACCAACCTATCCAGTCCTTTTTGCCCTGAATGGCAAAAACGCCATGGCCGATGAATTCACCGGCAATGGAAATTCTCAAAACCCATTCCAACAATTTGTTATTCATTTGTTTTTTATTTTAATAATGTTTTATTTAACTTCGCCTGTTCCTCGACCCAGAACAATTAATTTTTATTTCTTAATTTTTTGAACAAAGTAATCTTCTCCGAAGGTCCAGCGCATATATCTTAAGCTGAAGTAATGACCGACATGCAGCAAAAAAGCGCAAATTCCGAGTATCAGCACGACCCAGCCTATCCAACCTGCGACCTCCAAGCCTAATATCATAGCCGACCCCAGCATAATCAGAAATATCCCGAGTAAAATACCGCTTACATCCAAGAAAACGAAGAATGAAATTCTAAATATGCGATAGACGATGTTCATGGTGTTATCTGGTATGAGTTATGAACGCCGGCCGATCCGCCGCCAAAGCCCCTCTTCCATAAGACAAAAGCAGAGACAAAAATAACAGTCGACGAGGCAAGAGACGCAAGGCAATACGGACATAGGGCCTTAATAATGAACAATTGCAGATAAAGAAAGTAAAGTGAGAAAATAAATCCGACTACACCGGCTCCGAATAACAGCTGAACAAGGATCCGCTGGCGGTATATATCGGCTATATTGGCCAAGATAAAAATCGCACCGTAGAATAAGAGGCCGAAAACAGATAGCGGTATGCTGAACATCTCGGAATACGGACTCTTCAGCACGATCTCGCATCCCTCCAAAAGAAAACACTGAACCCCTGTCCCGAAGTAACGATCTGCGGTTAGATAAACCGTATCGGCCACCCCGATCAGCGCGACAATGGTAATAACTCTAAGCCATAGCTTACCGCCGGATTGATTGTTCAACGATTGATTTAAATTCATCATAGCTTCTCGGATTAATTATTTTTTTGCCGTTCAGAAAGAACGTCGGAGTACCCCTGACTCCCAAGCGCATCCCCTCCTGATAATCGTTGTCAATCCTGTCTCTGGCCGTATTGGAATTAATATCGGCCAAGAATCTGTCCTGATCAATCCTCAAAGAAACGGCATAAGCAGTCATAAGGGAAAGAACCTGATCGGAGTCAGACCATTCTTTTTGTTTTTCAAAAATCATATTGTGCATCTCCCAAAACCTACCCTGCAATCGGGCCGCTTCCGAAGCCCGGGCAGCCAAATCAGCATTTTTGTGTATTGTCCGCAAAGGAAAGTGCTTATAAACTACGGCCAACTTATCACCCATTTCTTCTTTAAGCTGTTTCACGAAAGGATAATAAAGTCCGCATGCCGGACACTGAAAATCGCTGTACTCCACCAAAGTAGCCACAGATTCCTTGGGTATAAGGCCGCCTGACGTAGAATCTTGAAGCTTAGACAGGCTCTGGCTTGTCCAATAGATTACGAAGATCAGCAGGCCAAAACCCACTAAGAACCCGCCCCTTTTTAGTAACTGCCTGGTTTTGTAATTCATTTTATAGATTTCTGAACATGATTATAACCTCCGCCAAAAACACTATTCCGGCAACTATAGTTCCGGAAAGGGCAAGAGTTTTTATCGGATTTTGTAATATGTTTTTGATCATTTACGGCTGTCTTTGAAAACAAAAAGGCCTCCAAGTTTTAGATAGCCAACGAATGATGATCGCGTCTCCATCGAAAGCTATCTAAAATATGCAGGCCCTGGACCGCTGTTTTCATGAAGGGCTAACCAAACTAACTCTGCCGCAGGGGGCGAAGGATTGGCCGATACGGATTGATAACAATATGGCCCCGCAAACTTGAGTCCGGTCTTTCCATCAGCCCAGAAAAGATAACCAAGCATCAGGACTATGGCAAAGAACGCCGCACCCAGATCCTCTAATCCGCCGGCTATGCTTAAGCTTATCTTCTTGAGAGCACCGCCGTGAAAATTGGCAAATCCCATAGGATCTTCCTCGGGACATGGCGACTTGGCGTTATTAATAAAAGCCGCCAAACAACGATGATCGTGGTTCGGACTATATGGCATTAACCATAGCCCAAAAATAGAGAGGGACAGGAAACCCGCAAGAGCGGTGATTGTCCACAGGGATTTCATACGGTCTCATTGTATCAAAAGAGCCGGCTAACGGCAAAGATCTTATCCACGCCTTGATGCATCGGGCTAATCTCCCGGCCTAACCCTCTTTTTTCTGATAATTTCCCATATTACGGACGCGGGTATGCTGAACAGAGCAATTATGCCGAACATATTGCTGACCCACCTTAAACTGCCCAAGGTGACCACATTCAAAACCACGGAGATTACCCATCCGATTGCGCTAAGAACCAGAACAATTATTCCCCAAAGTATCGGCCTCATATTTATTGGCTTGATATCAACTATTATATAGCAAAGAAGAGCTATTTAGAGGGACTTGCGGAAAATAATAACGAAGCCTTGGCTTATGAGAGGATTTGCGCTGACCTTTATTTAAAACCCTAAGCGAGGCTTCAACCTATGAAGGGATTTACGGACCGCGACTGGCGGGAGTAAAAGGCAAGATTTTAGCAAAAATCTATGCCGTGCCCTGAATAGGTTGAAGCAAAGCGTCTTTATGGCGTACCTCGAATAAGCCAAGGCTGAGTGACTTTTACACCGTGCCCTCAAGATAATTTTTTCTTAGCCTTTATATTCGATTTTCATGAACATAACCGTAGGAAAGCCTGTTATATTCCTCGGTGTCATATTCGCATATCCCCTTTTCATGCCACAAAATAAATTTATCAATCCCCGCATCCAAAGCCATGCGACTGCAGACAGTACAATAAGGCTTGCCGGACTTTTTAAGCTTCCCGCCGTTGTCTACTCTCGTGAAGTAAAGCTTCGATCCCATTATTTTCTCAGGATTAGTCTTTAAGGCATCCATAATAGCTCTCCACTCAGCATGCATACAACAAGTTCGGTCATACTTAGGCTTGCCAAAACCGAACTCCTTATCGCATGTTCTATTTTCTTCCCTATCCAATGGCGGCGCATTGTACCCCTCGCCGATAACCTCGCCGTCTTTCACGATAACCGTTCCGCACTTGGCCTTGAAACACAAAGCCTTCTCGGCCATCTTGGCCGCTTGATTCATCCACTTGATGGCATCTTTTTCTTTTTGATCTTTTAGATAATCCATGACATTTATTAATTTCGGTATTTATTGACCGTCCGAACTTGATCTGATAGAATCCTCATGCGAATTTAGATTTTCTGGAGACATGGAATGACTCGAGAAAGATTCGCAGAAATACTGAAAGAATACGATTATTCTGATCAACAAATTGAAATATTATGGAATGGCCGGCCCACCGATGAACTGGACGAAGAAGACGTACGCGAAAGAGCCCAGCGCATTGCTCCCATCAAAGATCGCCTGTTCCCAGACCGATGAATTCGGGCTTTTTTATTTACCTTGACGCCTTCGCCCTATCAATCGCTTCCTGAACGAACTTTTCTTTCGCGGCAGTATATGGTTCACGATTATCTGCAAATTTTTCTGCCAATTCCTGTTTAAAATCTGCGTATCTTTTAGCTTCCCTTGGATTCTGTATCAGGTAATCTCGAAATAGAATCATATCCTTAATGTAATTCGTACTATCGTCCCCAACATGCAGGTAAACAATTCTATTGTCTTCTGGCCCTTTCGTAAAAAACAATCTTTCTGGTCTATTTTCCTGCTTTTTTTGATATCCTAACCTCCCTATCTTTTCTACATAATTATTAACTTCTTTAAGCAATTTCACCAAAATGGCAATATCAATTATGGGCTTCGCTGGTATGGTGGGAATTGCGGTACTGCCTATGTGTTGGATATCCACAACAAGATCACCAAATACTTTAAGTAACTTCATCCTCTCCGACTGAAACAACTCGTCCCATTCGGGATTATGCGGTACTAATTTTACCATTCCTCGTTTTAATCCAACCATGTTTTTATATCCCATGACACTCTTTAAACTTTTCCATAGAACCGCACAGACAGGGGTGGCTCTTTAATTCTTCTATCCCATCTTCAATACTAACCTTCGGCCTCCAGCCTAAAAGTTGTTGGGCCAAAGAGTTGTCGGCTAAAGTGTCATGAGGTTCCAGCCGGGCTGAAATATATTTCTTAGGTCCGCCGATTAGCCGGGCTATTTCATCTATCGACTGGTTCCTGCCGGCCCCGATATTAATAGACTCTCCCCTGCCCACCTTATTGCTTTTCATAGCCAAAATATTTGCCCGAACAATATCATGGACGCTCGTGAAGTCCCTGGTTTGTTTTCCGTCGCCCGTTATCGTCATCGGTTTACCGCCGGATAACTGCTTAAAAAACTTAGCAATCACAAGCGCATAGGCTCCTTCTGAATTCTGGCGAGGACCGTAAACGTTAAAGTAGCGCAAACAAACAGTCGGTAAGCCATAAATTTCGCTCCATAGTTTACAATATAATTCGCCAATATATTTTTGAAGTCCGTAGGGGCTTTTGGGAGAAGGGGTCATTGTCTCTTTGAGTGGCATTTTCTTTTGGTCGCCATAGGCAGAGCTTGAGGCCGAATATATAACTCTTTTTACGCCGGCATTCTTAGAGGCAACCAGGACATTCAACGTCCCCCTTACATTAGCCGTATCGCTTTCGATGGGGTTCTCGATGGAATACTGAACCCGAGGCAGTGCCGCTAAATGAAAAACATATTCGGCGCCGTTTATTATCGGCTGGATGTTTTTAATATCAGCAATATCCTGAATATGCAGTTGAGCCTTCTTATTTACATTCCCCCTTTTTCCATTCGATAGATTATCAATCACATGGACATCAAAGCCTTCGCCTACCAAGGCATCAACTAAATTAGAGCCGATAAATCCGGCTCCGCCGGTAACAACCACTTTTATTTTATTACTTCCCATGGCATCTTTTGTATAATTAGAGAAATTATTTGGAATTACTTTCTTCCTCATAAAGTTTTTTCAATCGTGATAAATAATTCTTGGCCTTCGCCCGATCGGCCTCTGGCAACTGCGCAAATGCGTTCTCTAATTTATCGAAATCACAAAATAATTGGAGCCTGTCATACATGTTCCTTTTCCAGACATAAAAAGTATCGAGATATAAGACGTTACCCCCGGGGTCTTTCGAAAAGTTAACTGATGCCATATCGGTTGACCTGATCCCTAATTCATCCAACCTATCTACGAAACTTCTTACATCCTTATCTTTTATATGCTCCTGGAAAGCGTCGTCCGCTTTTCTTTCTAAGTCTTTCTTGACCTCAACGGACATACCTATATATTTATCGCCCTCCCCGGACAACACATAATCTCGTAATGTGGCATGCCTTTCGTCGTGCTCTTTTCTATCTGCCTGATATGCATTAGGCTCACTTCCGGCCCAATGCATGTCGGGGATATTTTTGGGAAATAAGAGGTGCAGGATTTTTGTAAGATAAAATCGAGCTTTAATCTGATTGGGCGTTTCTTCGATATGCTCTCTAAAAATTCCCACTACTCGATCAGGGTTTTTCGGGTCTTGGTATACTTTTTTCTCCCCGCCAACCCCAATCGGCTCGCCTAATTTTTCTTTATTAACCATACTATTTTACTTACCATGGCATTTCTTATACTTCTTCCCCGATCCACAGAAACAAGGATCATTCCGGCCTAAAGATGAATTATGAGATTGGGTCTTAGAACTATGATTTTGTTTATCCGAATCATTATTCTTGCTTCTTAATTCATCATTCAGAATATTGGGCCTTCTTTCTTCCACCTTAACCTCACGAGGCTTCTCGATAAATCCGACTTTAAATATGAGGTTGGCAACCTGTGACTCTAACGATTGAGTGAGTTGTTCAAACATCTTCTGGCCTTCAATCTTATACTCCACTAACGGATCGCGCTGACCGTAGGCTCTCAATCTTACCGAGTCCCGCAAATATTCCATGGCATCAATATGATCAACCCATAGTTCGTCCGCGGTTCTTAAGAGAACCAGCTTCTCAAGGCGCCTCATATTATCGGCTCCGACTTCTTTTTCTTTCGTATTGTACGCGGCTTCGAGTTGTTCATTTATCAGGTCCTTTATTTTTTCAGGATCATTCTCTTCAACGACTTCAGTTAGCTGTGAAGAAAGTTCAATTCCGGCCATCGACTTAACGGACTCGGCTATTTCCTTAACATTTATTCCGTTATCAGAGTTGACCTGTGATTCTGCCAAGTGAAAATCCACTAAGTTATTGATCTGATTGCGCAGATATCCCCTGACAACTTCCCGATTATCTTCCGAAAACAAGACGCTCTTCCTTAACCCATAAATCGTCTCCCGATGCTTATTCATCACATCATCGTATTCAAGAACATATTTTCTGATATCAAAATTGTGCCCCTCAATTTTCGACTGAGCCTGCTGTATGGCCCGAGAAATAAAACTATTCTGGATGACATCATCCTCCCCCACCCCCAGGGTCTCCATGATGTTCTTCATCCTGTCTCCGCCGAATATCCTTGCGACTTCGTCTTCAGTGGAAATGAAAAATTGGGAAGATCCGGGATCACCCTGCCTGCCGGCCCTGCCCCTGAGCTGATCGTCAATTCTTCGAGCCTCATGACGCTCCGTTCCAATGACATGAAGACCGCCAAGATCACGCACCCTTTTAGCTTCTTCCGGATCAGAAGGATTGCCTCCTAAAATTATGTCCACTCCCCGGCCGGCCATGTTTGTAGCGACGGTTACTCCTCCGGCTCGCCCGGCCTGAGCGATAATTTCTGCCTCTTTCTCGTGATTCTTTGCATTCAGAATATTATGCTCAATTCCTTCCCGCCTTAACATCATGGAAAGAGTTTCATTTTTATCTATGGAAACGGTGCCGACAAGAACAGGCTGGCCTTTTTGGTTTCTCGCTTTAATTTCATTGACAATAGCCCGGAACTTTCCGACTTCATTCTTGTAAATCATATCCGGATGGTCCTGACGCATCATCGGCTTATTGGTCGGGATGGTCACCACATCGATGTTGTAAACTTTATGAAATTCCTCGGCCGACGTCTGCCCGGTTCCGGTCATACCTCCAAGCTTTTTATATAAACGAAAATAATTCTGAAATGTGATAGTAGCCAATGTGCGGGATTCTTTCTGAACGCTTACGCCTTCTTTGGCTTCGACAGCCTGATGAAGACCCTCTGACCACCTCCGGCCGGGCATTAACCGTCCGGTGAATTCGTCGACAATGATAATTTCACCGTCCTTTACCACATAATCCTTGTCACGCTTAAATAATATATTGGCCTTTAGGGCTTGCTCTAAATGATGCACATAGCGAACGCCGCCTTCCTCATAGATATTTGAGAGGTTTAACATCTTTTCAACCTTTTCGATCCCGCTTTCGGTTATGGAAACTGCCTTTAACTTTTCATCGACGTTATAATCCTGATTTTCAACCAATCTCGGCACCACCCTGGAAAAAGTCTCGTACAATTTCGTGGAATCTGTATCGGGAGCGGAAATAATCAAAGGAGTCCGGGCTTCATCAATTAAAATGGAGTCCACTTCATCGACAATGGCAAAATTATGTCCTCCCTGGCGCTGAACCATCTGCTCCGAACTGTGAACCATATTATCTCTCAGATAATCAAAACCGTACTCATTGTTTGTCCCGTAAGTAATATCCGCGCTATAGGCTTCGCGTCTTGATACCGGCCTTAAAAATTCATGAACGACATGGAAGGACCCAAGCGTATCACGCTCGTGGTCCAAATCCAAAGCACTAATATCTAAATCCGAACTCTCTGAATTGGAAGCTGTTTTGGATTTAGGATTTAGGATTTTGGATTTAGGATTTTTTGTATGGCTTTCGTCATAGAGATAGCTCGAGTCGTGGTTGATACATCCTACCGATAAGCCAAGGGCATTATAAATCTGACCCATCCAGGCTCCATCACGACGAGCCAAATAATCATTAACCGTGACCAAATGGACTCCTTTTCCGGTAAGAGCGTTAAGATACGCCGGTAATGTCGCTACAAGGGTCTTTCCTTCTCCGGTGCGCATCTCGGCTATCTTCCCCCGATGCAAAGAGATCCCTCCCATTAACTGAACATCGAAATGCCTCTGGCCCAAAGTTCTTTTTGAAGCTTCCCGAACCGCCGTAAACGCTTTAGGAAGAATGTCATCAAGAGTTTCTCCTTCGGCCAATCTGGCTTTAAACTTTAGGCTTTCGGCTTTTAGCTCTTCGTCTGAAAGCTTCTCGTATTCTTTTTCGAGTTCATTGATCCGATCGACTGTCGGCTGAAGCGATTTGATGTATCGCTCATTAGCATCACCGAATATTTTACCTAATATCGACATGGTCCGAATATTAAACAGCCCCATCATTTATGGGGCGTTCTTGATAAGTCTTTCCTCTTGTCTTTGAACTTTTTGATCTGTCTCTGCAGCTCATTCTTAACATCAACGATAGCGTTGCGGAGATCTTCATGCTGACAGGTGGCCCGCAACAGTTTCCCGCCCATATTCAAATTAACCTCGGCATAATAAATCTTGCCGGACTGATGATGCTTTGACGGAAGCCCTATCTCAACCCGGGCCTCAACCGGCCCTTTACCGATAAACTTTCCTAATCCGCCTATTCTATCTTCGATAAAGACCCTAAGCGGCCCGTCTAAACTCATATTTTTTGCATACATATCAATTTTCATACTTTACAATTATACCAAAAGGATTCCCCAGATCAAATACAAAACATCATCAAAAATTTAATGCTTTATAAAATAGCGTACGATAAGATTATAAAGCAAAGAACTTTCGAGCGGCTTGCTCCCCAATGCCTAAATTATAGGCGGTAATAATATCTAAGTAATCGGCGATACCCAAGTAATTGGCATAGGCTGAAACCTCCTTTTCACAAGGATACGGAAAAGCAAATACGCTCTTCTGAATCATATAAAATCCGAGGGATTTAAGCTTGGCTCTCAGTAAATTTCTTTTATTATGTAGCTCCTGCGGAATATCAAAAATCAAAATCCGCCACTTGCCGTCCCATTGGGTATGACTGATTTTATGGAATTTTAGTAAACGACCAGAAAACCATCCGTGTCCTTTTTTTGTAAGTCCGTACCGGCCATTTGAATGTTTATATAACAATTTGCGGTTTTCTAAATTCTTAATACCATTGTAAAACTTTCTACGATCGTAGCCCTTAACCCTAATGCCCTTATAGTACAAAGACTCCCAAGACCAAATATCCCGGATTTCTTTGCCGATTTCTATAAGGGCGCCTATGAATTGAGGTATGAAATCTGCTCTCATGATGTAAATATGATGTTTTATAAAGTTATCTTACGATAAGTTTATAAAACAGTTACTCCTTCCCCGCCTCGCCTGACCTTGTATCACTCATGACCTTGTATCACTATTTTGCCTATCGATTCAACCGGCCCCTAGATCTATCATTCATTTATCTGCTCTTTGAATGGCTATCTTGTTATATCCGATCCTGTTATATAGTATTTTCGCTCTAAATCATTAATTGTAAAGATGGCGCCCCAATCACGGCTTGAAGCATCCCACTGCTTGGCGGTTATATTCAGCCAGTGCTTTGTGCCGTCCGGCCATACCGCGTAAACCTTTTCATCGTCAACATACTTGATGTAATTAGAAGTCTGATAGGAATCGAACACTTCCGGTCCAACCTCAAGCGCATCGGCCGGATTTAAATGTCCGTATAGACTGAAAATGCCCGGCACCAAATACCTCTTGTATTTTCCCCAAATAACATAGATCTCTTTTTCGTTCGGTCTCTTGATTAGCATACCGTCTTTAAGAGTTGCCTCCCGGATATCCTTTGCTTCAACGAAAGATAACTTTATGCTAAGACTCCTTGCCTGATCAATGGAGTTAAAACCGACGACCTGCCGCCCGTTAGTTGCGGCTACAACGATCCTATCTATTTTCTTGCTACCATTGGCAATGTAAACAGTGCCGCTCCCGTCGATCAGCCTTACCCTCCTGACTTCCGGAGAACCGTTGGAATAGTAAACGACATAAGAAACGATGAAGTTCTGGTTCGATTCGCCGAAAAAGGCTATTTTTACGCTTTTATCGGCGGGCGCTTCGATATCAAACTCCGACCATGCGGGCTGCCAGTTTTTAACGGAAACTCCTCCGATAAAATCGGAGTAATTGTTGTAAAAATACGATCGGGTGGTCGGACCGACTTTGATGTTGCGCAGTTCCGGATGAAGATAGCCGTATCTGTTTCCGACAGAACGATCATTAAGATTCAGAGCAACCATCCAGTCGGCAAAAATGTCCTCAAACCTTTCTGCTGCGTTTTTCGATTCCAAAAATTTATTTATGGAAGCTATGCCGACCAAAGGACCCTGCAGGGTTTCGCTTAATATCTCCGGCCCGTATTGATCAACGAGATATTGGCCGAACATATTGACTACACCGTAATCCAATGATTTATTAGGCCACTCGGTCAAACTGTCGGACGGCTCGGCTAAAAACACGTCTACCCTTCTTTTAAGGTTGGAGCTACTGTAACTATCGTTGAGTCCGGTAAGGGAAACCGAATATTCGGAGCGCAATTCATTCAGCCAGAAATCCTCAAAAAGCCCCCGAAGAAGGTCTTTATGATTAAAACTGATTAAGTGCTGAAACTCATGAGCTATAAAAATCTTGATATACGCTACATTCGCAACCAGAACTTCGACATTCAGGGCAATCATTTCAGCTTCATTGGAACTTGAGGCCTCTTTCTTCGAGTAACCGTTTGCCGTTTCAAAGTATCCCCCGCTGGTCTGGGTCATCTCCTCAAGCAAGATTACAATACGAGGATCATTATCAACTCCCGGGTTGGGCTCCGATCCCCAGAACTTCACTTCTTTCGGATAGATATTATCATCAAACTCTTTTGCCAAATCTAAAATTGCATTGTTCAAAAATCCTTGATGGCCTGCGCTCAAGGTACTCCAGTAATTATTATCTACGTAAAAATAAGCGTGATTTGAGGTATATTTTAAGGTCGCGGCCAGGGATGTCCGCGCATATTTATCATATTTAGGGTTTACAAAAAAACTCCTCTGGTCACCAACCGAAGCGGCGTGAGCGACGGAAATAAACAAAAAAACAGGCGCAAAAACCGCCAATGTGAAGATAATTTTTTCCCACCGTAGCATCATTCCGAAATTATATCATTTTTAGAACGCCAGCTAAAGATACTGACGGACTGATATAGAATCTATGCTCGAATTTTTTTTCTCTTTCGGACTATGAGTTCCTTATTGTGCTTAGAGACCTCCTCCAAGGTTAAGCCCTGGAGTTTTAGCAACTCGATGTTGTAATCCCGAACCGATTTCAAAACCCCGATGCCGGCCCTCATTAACTTCAAAAAGCTCTTGTCGGCCTTCTTTTTGTCCAATTCGGCCGTCAGAGAATCAACAAAGGATATAAAAGCATTCATATCCTTGGGAAAGCAGTAACCGCCCGCCCCGCAGTAGTTTCCATGCTCGACATTAAGCCATGCCGCGCCTATTCTCAGATCGGCCCCCAGTAAGTCCCTGATATTGTCATAGTTGACCCTGACTCCGGATTTTTCCGTTTTATATTTCTCATTCATGGCGTGGCAGAGATCGGCTAAAATATTCCCGTAAACCACTTTGATGTAGCCGAAAACATTTGAAGCGTACTTGCCCAATTCAGCCTCGGTGGCGTTGACTGACTTTTTAGAATAATCGGAGGTCCATGGCCGGATAAAGTGCTTTTTGGGAAGAAGGTTCAAGACCTCGAAAGCATCATGAAGACTCTTGGCGGTGTGGCCGACTATCTGCCGATCCGGAGAAACGAAATCCTCCCAAGCCTGAGATTCGGTTAAAAATTCGGGATTGAATATTAATCTCTTTTTAGGAAACTTATTCTGAAGCCTCTCGACTGTTCCCGGAGCGATTGTGGATTTAACGACAATAATTTTCCCGTCCTTGAGATGCGAAACGACGCTCTCCACGATTGAAGTGTTGCAACTCCCGTCAGGATTCGGAGGCGTCGGGACGGATACGAAAACTATGTCCGCCCTATTAACATCGTCAGAGTATCCTTTTTTGGGATCAACGTCATAGCAGAAAAGATCGCGCCCCCTCTTGTAGCCGTTCAGTTCCTCGAACCACTTTCTTATCGGCTCTCCTACCATCCCCAAGCCTACAATACCGATTTTTAGTTTCCCTGATTTCTTTATCATAAACTGAATAATAACACCGGGGATATTTTTCGCAATGGGATGTTTTAGATTACAATAAAGTACCCTGGGTTAAGCAAGGCCTTTAATAACCAGAGGATTTGCGCAGATGTTTTGTTCAAACATCAAGCGTAGCCTTAACCCAATGAATGGATTTACGAAAAGCCGCAGCGAAGCCTCTTGTCATTCTGAAGCATTTGAGACCCCATCTCTGACGAGAAAATCTAAGGCGGAATCTTGACCTATGAGGGGATTTGCGGAAGCTGACCGAGCTGAGCAAAAGACAAAAAGTCAGCAGACTTTTATGGCGTGCCCCGAATAGGTCAAGATGGAGCAAAATTTACATCGTGCCTCTTCGCAGAATAAGGCGGAGCGACCTTTTGACATAAAGGACTTTTTTCCATATTATTAACCTCTATATGCCGGGCAGTACGTTTTCCGACTGCCCGTCAATGCTAACCAATCGGAAAATTCACTACCCGGTATGGCCAAGAAATTCATCCTATTCCTCCTCGACATTTCCGCCCTCTATATATCTCTCGTCATCACCCTCTCAATTCGCTATCGCGGAGATTTTGACTATCAGTACTACCTTCACCTCCCGCCCTTTATCCTGATTTTCACGCTGTGGCTGATAGTATTCTACATAACGACCCTCTACGACGTCCGCTCGCTCAGGAACGGGCTTTATTTTTACTCCAGTCTTTACCAGGCCTCTTTGGTAGCTTCAGGAATATCGATCGCCGTTTTCTATCTTGTCCCATTTTTTATAATTACTCCAAAAACAAACCTTTTTATCTTTATAGCAATTTTTATCGGCCTTGAGACGGTGGTACGTTCACTTTTCAACGGTATCGCCGGAGCAAAGTTTAAAAAGCCCATCTTGATCGTCGGATTGAACCCCCAAACTCTCGAGTTGTCACGGTTCATAAGAAAGAACCCGCAGTTAGGCTACGAGATCCGTTCATTAGCCAACATATCTTCAGTCTCGAATGGGATTGACGAGGAATTCAAAAAATTTCATATAGTGGACGGGGTCGGGAACCTGAACCAGCTCATCAAAAATCAAAGAATTAACACAGTAATAGTGAGTCCGGAAGCATATCAGATACCAGAAATAATAGATATTTTCTATAAATCGATCGAGAATAAAGTCACCTTCCGCAATTTGTCCTCATTTTACGAAAACACAACCGGTCGAGTTCCCTTGGGAGCGATAAATCAAATATGGTTTTTGGAAAACTTGAGCGAGGGCGGAAAAAGCTCTTATGAACTGCTGAAGCGGTCATTAGATATTGTATTTGGAATAACTTTGGGACTGCTATCGCTGCTTCTTTATCCATTTATTATCTTGGCGGTCAAAACTTCAGCCGGACCAGTTTTTTACAAGCAGAAAAGACTCGGTCAAAACGGCAAGATATTCGATATATTAAAATTTCGAACAATGGACAAAGATGCGGAAAGACTGACCGGCGCCGTATGGACGGTTGAGGGCGACCCGCGGATCACAAAGATAGGAAATTTCCTCCGAAAAACAAGATTTGACGAGTTGCCCCAGCTTTGGAATATAATCCGCGGAGAGATGTCTTTCGTCGGTCCGCGAGCCGAACGGCCGGAGTTTCATAATAGCTTGCGCCAGGAGATCCCGTTTTACGAAGAGCGATATATCATCAAGCCGGGGTTAACGGGCTGGGCTCAGATCAACTACCGATACAGTTCATCGGTAGCTGACTCGGCAGAAAAACTCCAGTACGATCTTTACTACGTTAAAAACCGGTCATTCGTTTTAGATCTAGGCATTATTTTGAAGACCGCTAATATAATGCTGCGTCAAGCGGGAAGATAGGAGTATTAAATCTCGATTTAAAAGCCGGATTTTAATTAGTTTAACGAACAAGCAATCTCTCGCTACCATTCCCTGCCCAGGCTTCGAATAAAGGAAATGGCTTCGGATTCGTATTTTGAATCAAGCCGGGCTGCTTCACGGGCCTGTTCAACCGCATCATCTATCCTGCCGGCCTGAGCATAGGCGGTAGCCAAGGAGGCGCGGTACTGAGGATTGTCTGGCTTTGTTTTTACCAGTAATTCAGCCGCCCAGATAACCTTATCTATATCGCCAATTTTTAAATAGATGTTTATCAATCGACCCACCTCATTCTCGCTGGGAGTATACTTGTTGGATCTGAGCACATTTTCAATAATACTGAGGCCGAGAGCATTGTTGCCCCGTTCTATCTCAACAACCCCCCAATACCACGAAGACAAGCCCACGTCAGGATTTAATTCGGCCGCTTTTTTGAAATATTCCGTAGCCTTATCTAAATCCTTTTTATTCAGGTAGGCCTGGGCTATCTCATAATAAGTCCTGACGAACGTGGGTGCCAGATCCAAAGCCTTTAACGAATATTCAAGGGATTTGTCATTATATTCAGAGTTCGGATCCTCTTTTCCAAGAATTATATAAGATCGAGATAAATAAAGATACGGCAGATAATCTACCTTATTCTCTTCGACATTTTTCTCTAATTCTTTTATGCCATACTGGAGGGCATCGACGTATTCCGGCGATAATTTCCCGCTACTGCCCTTCTCAAGCAAGTACTGAGCGAGACGATGCCGGTATTCATACTTCCCCGGAGCATCGTACTCGATAGCTTCCCTATACTTGCTGATCGCCCCGGCAAAATCGCTCGACCAGCCGGCTACTATACCCCTGGTGGTAGCATAGTTGGCCATTGACGGAACCACATTCACCCGATAAATGAAAATCGCTGAGACGACAATTGCAATTAAAAGCGAGAAAAACCATAATCCGCCGTTGAATCTTTTTTTATTTTTTGCCGCGGCTGGTTCCGATTTACTTCCGTTAGAAATAAATGAGATAAAGCCGAGAATTGTAAAAAACATCAAAAAATTAGCCGAAGTGTCAAAAATAAAAGAATTGTGGATAGCGTAAGCAATAACGAGAGGTATGAGACCCACTCCAAATGCGGCCGTAGCACGGTCTTTCAATTTACTCCACAAGGACTTAAGCGACGTCGCGAATATGTAGAGATACGACAAGAGTCCCGCCAAACCCATGGTTACTAAAATTTCAACGAACATATTATGGGCTCGGTCAAAGAGAGTTTCCGAGCCAGGTCCCTGAAAGAATTTGGGATTAAAATACTTGGCAAACGGAATATTAAAATTTTCCGGCCCCCAGCCCAGAAGAACAGTCTTGGCATTTTCCTTCCAGCCCTTTATTCCGGCTTCCCAAGCCCAAAACCTGGTCTGAACGGTATAGTTAGTCAGCGAAAATTCGGTAACCCTTGTCAGATAAGGAGAGTTCTTGACGAAAGATGAATTTTTCAATAAAAGAGCGCTGAATATAAACAAAATAATTAAAACGATAAAGCCCAATAAGAGATTTTTCCCCGTTCTGGACCGGTAGATCACGGAGTATAGCAAGGCGAAAAGTAAAAACCCCACAACAACGGCCAAAAGAGATCCTCGCACGGCCGTCATGAAGATAGCGATAGTATTAAGAATTATAGCCGAACCGTACAAAATCTTTTCATAAGTTCTGTCTCGCTTATAAAACCACAGCGTCAGAGCAAGAAACATCGTCAAAATCTGATAGCCGGCGAATAAGGCGGGGTTTCCTATGGTTCCGAATATCCTGAAACGGCCGCCGGAACCCACGAAAAACTCTATATTTGTCCTCTGGCCAAAACCGTATAATGCCGAAAGAACACCGACGAAGATAGCGACCTTAAAAAGATTCAGCCATTGCGATCCTGTTTTAAAAAGAGAAGTTAGGATTATGAAATAGATAAAGTAATGCCAGAAAGTGAATAATCCGCCCATCCTTTCAAGAGAACCCCAAAAACTGGCATAAGGAATAACGCTGAAAATTGTTGCGACGGTAAAGGCAAGGGCAAAAAACAAAAAGGCCCACCCAACCCGGGTCATCTTGAGAAGATAGGACCTGTCTCGCCAAATCAGGAACAAGTAGAGAACAAGCATAGCTTCGACAAGACTTCTGAAAATAACGACCTTGCCGAAATGAAACGGCGAAATATAGTTAGAAAAAATAATCAACGGCACGAAAGCCGTAATATAGATCAGGAACCGCAGTATTTTGGCTAATATATGCTCTTTCATGGACGGTCTTTTAATTTTAGCAAAAACTAACTTTTAGGCAATCGGCCTAATCTTCTTGCCAAATAAAAGAATGAGATGAGGTGAGAAACCGTAAACCAGAGAGTAACCATTGCAACCGCCCCCCACAAACCCCAAGACCTGATCATGTAGAGGCCGGACGGGATTCCGAATCCTAATACGAAAAGATTAATTATAATCGAAGTTTTTACCGCATTAAGCGCCCTCCACATTGGACCCAAACCTATCCCGACTCCGAATAGCGCTCCGTAAAACAACAGGCCAAAAACATATTTCACGCCCGGAACGAAACTTGCACCATAAAGAAGCTTGAAGGCTATTGGAGAAAGAGCAATCATTCCTACCGTCAATACGGAAGAAAACAATACTCCGTAAAGAGAGACCTTAACAAGGTTATAATAAAGTTTTTTCGGATCCTCTACCTGCATCCTCGTAAACTCCACGTTAAGAAGGGTTGATATCGGGCCAAGAAGGCTAAGAGCCAAGTTAATAAAACCGAAGGCAAGCTTAAAAAACGAGACCTCCCCGGCTGAAACATAGATACCGGTTAAAACTACCGGTAAAACCATGAAAAGATTGCCCATATTCCTATCTACGGCTACCCAGAAACTGAAACCGAAATATTTTTTAATCGGAATTTTAGATACCTGGCCCAAAAGCTTCCTCAGCGGCGGGAAAAGCGGATGATTGTTTTTTATATTTTCCCAAACCAAAACCGAAGCCAAAAATGTGATGATAGCTCCGATAAGCTGACCGCCTACAGCTCCCAAAACACCAAACCCTAAAAAAACCAAAATTAAAGCCGAACCGAATCTTAAAAACTGATCTCCAAAAACTATCAGAGTCAGGATCTTAATCCTTCCTACGACCTGAAGGCTTAGCTGGACGACTGCCGTGATGGAACTCGAAAGAAAGACTCCTAAGATAACGAGGCTCGCGTACCAGCCGATAAGAGGATTACCGTAAAAGTAAGAAGCTGCATAGGGAAGAAAAAAAACCAACACCAGAGTAACAGCTCCCGCATAAAGAGTAATCTTGAGCAAAAAAGACAGAGCTTCGCTTACTTCCTGGCGATCTTGTTTGGCATAGGCCGAGCCCAAAATAGTGGCTACCGCCTCCTGAGTGCCGGCACCCAATAACAAGCCGCCCAAACCTGCCAAACCGAAAACAAGGGAATAAACACCAAAAAGCTCGGGCTGAAGAATCCGAGCAATTAATACGCCGACGCCCGCCTGAAAAACGGTACCGGCAAAACTCCCGACCTGAAGGGTCGCCACACTTTTCACAAACCTATGTTGTGAAAATTCAAATAAACTTTTTAACCGCATCGGTATCGATATTATCCTTTGAAGAGTACTCCCCACCCGATGAAACCTTCTTAAAGCCGGGGTAGGTATTCACAACATATTCTATGTTGTGAATGTGAGTCGCCGGAAGCAAAACAAACATTTCTTTATTATGCAAAATTTCCCTCGTCCAGTCATTCTGGCCCAAAAGATGCTCGTGCGTTTTTTCTCCTCCTCTATTGCCCGTTTCTTTAATTTTTATTTTTTTACCGGGAAAATATTTGTTCAGAAAAACACTTGCCAAGGTGGGCAACTTAATAGCCGGCATCTTCAATATAAAGACTTCCCCTCCCTGGCACAATTCAGCCGCCTTTAACGTTAAATTTACCGCCTGATCAGTTGACATTAGAAACCGGGTCATCTTTTTATCGGTAATATTAATGGCCCCATGCTTTTCGGCTTGTCTCTGCCAGAGAGGAAGAACAGAACCCTTTGACCAAGCCACGTTACCGAACCTTACACAAGTAAATTTAGTGTCTCGTCCCAAAAAGTGGCTTTGATTCACAAACAGTCTTTCCATCATTAACTTGGATATGCCAAGAACATTAAAAGGATTGGCGACTTTATCTGTCGATATGGCTATTACCTTTTTCACTCCATTTTGTACGGCCCCTTCGATAAGGTTCTGTGATCCGATAATATTCGTTTTTACCACCTCGTAAGGATTATACTCGCAAAACGGGACGTGCTTTAAGGCCGCGGCATGAAAAACAAGATCGACTCCATACAAAGCCATGGACAATCTTTCTTTATCCCTGATATCTCCTATGAGCATTCGAACGTTTTTGGGATGCCCAAGTTTTTCCAATAAATGATACTGGCTGTTCTCGTTTCTCGAAAAAACCCTGATTGATCTGGGTTGACACCCAAGGAGCTGGGCCACTAATTCGCTCCCAATACTGCCGGTTCCTCCGGTAACTAAAATCACCTTATCCTTGAACTCGCTAACCGCATTGGTTGTATTTTTAGTATTGGGCATCCCAGTATATCAGCCTCCAGATATTATACCTGGCCCGCCGATTTTTATTGATTTATTATATGCGACTTACCGTGCTCTTTATGAAAATTTATCCCGTAATAACCAAAGCCCGCTGGAGGCTGTATTACTGGGTATTTTTTATAACGTCTACGACCTTATTAGATATATACTTAATATCTTTTTCTTTCAAATCCAAATGGAACGGCAAGGCTAAAGAAGATGCGCTTATTTTTTCCGAAACAGGGAAATTGCCCTCTGTATAGCCAAAATCTTTTCTGTAGAAATCGAAGAGATGAATCGATGGAAGATACGGCTTTGAACTTATGCCGATTGCATTGAGCTTACTTATTACTTCATTCCTATTGATCTTCGGATTCTTAATCACTATAACATAAACGAACCAGCTATGGGTATTTCCTTTTTCAGTCACCGGAACCCGAACAAGATTCGCATATTCCTCCAAATATTTATTATACCAGCCGGCTATCTTTCTCCTTTGGCCTATCATGAAATCTAACTTTGCCAATTGGGTCAGCCCCAAAGCCGCGCTCAATTCATCCATTCGGTAGTTATAGCCTAACTTATTATGATCGAGCCACTGCATATTATCAGATCGCCCTTGGTTCCTTAAGCTTGCGCAGAGTTTATAAATCTTTTCATCGTCAGTCACAATCATCCCGCCCTCTCCGGTAGTCATTTGTTTGTTCGGGTAGAAAGCAAAGACTGCCGACTCGCCAAAAGTTCCAACCTGTTTTGATTTATGAGAAGCACGAACAGACTCACAAGCATCCTCTATGATTTTGAGATTATACTTCTTAGCTAATTTTGAAATAGAGCTCATATCCGCCGGATGGCCGAAAATATGGACAACGAGGATCGCCTTTGTTTTTTTATTTATCTTAGCTTCAATTTTCTTCGGATCCATATTGTATGTCCGAGGATCGATATCCACAAAAACAGGCTTGGCTCCTACGTATAAAATACAGTTGGCCGAAGCAACGAATGAAAAAGGCGTTGTTATCACTTCATCTCCTAACCCGATACCGGAAGCAATCATGGCTAAGTGAAGCCCGGCTGTTCCGCTCGATACTGAACAGGCGTATTTGGTTCCGATTTTATTGGCGAACTTTTTTTCAAATTCTTTATGCTTGGGGCCAAGGCTTAAATCGCCAGAACGCAAAACTTCGAGCACCGCCTGCTCGTCTGATTTAGTTATGTGTGGTTTTGCAATTTTATACTCAACCATTGGTAGTTTATATAAAAGAGGTCCCGAGCGGGACCTCGGCGTTAAATTTTTCGGATCACCTTGGCCGGACAGCCGAAAGCAATGACATTAGCCGGTATATCCTTCGTAACCAAGCTATGGGCACCGACTATGGAGTTCTCGCCGACAGTGACGCCGGGTAAAACAGTTGAACCGGCTCCGATTCGGCAATTCTTTTTCAAATGAACATGTCCGGTTTTATTATCGATGGTCGAGACGGAATATACTCGACATCCTCCGCCTATCTCCACATGATCCTCAATGGTCACGCCGGCCTGAGCCTGGATATAAGTAAATGCACCAATATCGGTATTCTGGCCCAATTTGAAATTATGGACGCCCTTGACCACCCAGTGCCACTTCGTCATTTGTCCGTCTTTTATCTTGGGTAGCTTCCAGCTCTTGAATCTCTGATGGCTCTTTTTAGAAGTCTTTCTTTTTGTTTTTTTCATCGATTTGCTCCGATAAAACGCTCGAATTAATATATAAAAGAATCGTGGCCGTGTAAATATTGACATAATATCTATTTTGCTTTAATATAATGAGGCTTAGGATAGCATCTTAACAAGAAAACGGAGGCTATTGATGGTGATCTGGGCGGTTTCCAAGGATCCCGGCGGAACGGCCGGAGTTGTCGCAGTAGTTAAGGCTTTGCGCCAATTGGGCCATGAGGTAGTTCAATTCGCCAACGGCAAGGCGGTGGAGATTTTCAAAGATGATCCGAGCGTGCTCAAGCACTATCAATCGGCGGTAGAAATTGTTATGGATTTGGATCTGAGAAAGCTTCCAAAACCCGATGCCGTAATAACAAGCATGTGTTCAAAGGGCGGCATAGGTCGAGATCTTTCTTATCTGACAGTCCAGAACAAGCTTGGTCGTTATTTTGATTTCATTCCTACCATCGCTCTTCAGGATTTTTGGGGCGGCGAAATGGTTACATCCTGGGCTAACAAAGAAGGCTACCCTGAATTTATCGTAGTAAACGATGAAATAGGCGCCGACATCGTACAAAAAGCTTGGCCAGGCTACAATAGGGCCAATATCGCTATTACCGGCTTTCCAGCCATGGACAAATATGCCACCTACAATGCCGATGAGGCATCCCGTCAGGCCATGCAAAAACTGAACCTAAGAACAGATATGCCGATAGTCCTTTATGGGGGACAGGGCAATCTCACATCCCACGCCCTTCAGGAATTAGTAACAGCGTTAAATGAGTTAGGCCAACCGGTTCAATTAATCCCCCACCCTCATCCGAGAATGCAAAACGATTACGCCCACGAATACGAACCATGGCAAAAGGCTCTTGAATCTTTCAAGGCAGGAACGATCATCGATTCTTCCACCTGCGACACTTCTTCTTTGATCGCCGCCTCTACGGTTACTGTCTCCATGTATTCGACAATGCTTGTTGAAGCGGCCGTTCTGAGAAAACAGAATATCTCTATCCTTTACAAAGACTTCGGAATGAAGGAACTTCGCAAAGGCACAACCCTAATTGACGAGTTCCCGCTTGCTTCCCTAAAATGTACGGCTAAGGCAACCGATCGGAACCAACTCAGGAAATTTCTCGAGCAGTCATTCCAGAACAACTTAGGCCTGAGAGAAAATCAGGAAAATAACTTCAAGCTCGACGGCAAGAATGCCCAAAGAGCCGCCGAGTTCATCGTATCGGTCGCCCAATAACGACAAAGGAGCCTATAGGCTCCTTTTAATTTGCTAATAGCTGATCTGCTTATTCAACAATCTGGAATCGATTTTTAAATCTTCGAGCACTTGAACGACTCTCGGACCGGTCTTTCCGTCGCCCCAAGGATTCTTTATCTTGGTTAATTTGAGCAGGTATTCTCTGTCGTTCAGCGACTTATCTATCGCAGCCGATATCGCTCTGCGGTCATATCCGACCTTTATCAAATTATCGCCATGTTCCCTATCCTTCTGACGCTCACCCACCTCAACTACGGGGGTTTGAAAAGAAGATGACTCGATCATCGTCCCGCTGGAATTTCCGACCCAAACCGCACACTCTCTTTCAAGAGCTAAGAAATCTTTATAAGTCAGGCTAGGAAAAATTCGGAATTGAGAATTGCCCTTTTCTCGATCTATAACCTCGATAATCTTTCTTCCGCCGGCATCGGCATGAGGGTAAGTCACAACCACGGGCAGATTGAATGTCTTCACCGCCGATAGAGTCTCCTCCATTTGGAATCCGGCATCTTCTATTTCCTCGCTCACCGGATGTTGGGTGACTAAAATGACGTTGTTTTTCGGATCCAGCCCGAGTTTTTTAAATAGTTCCTCCCGCGTAGGCAACTGCTTGTTCAAAATAATGTCTAAAGCCGGGGCGCCGACAACATGTACCCGCCAATCATCCTCACCCATCTTCTTTATTCTTTCACCAGCATCTACGGTCGCCGGAAAGTGAATATGCGAAAGCTTAGTGATTGCATGGCGAGCCAATTCATCAACGGTACTGCTCCTATCTCCTCCGTGAAGTTGGCCGACCGGGATCCTGAGGTAAAGACAGGCAACAGCGGCGCACAGCATCTCGATCCTATCGCCAAGAACCAAGAGAAAATCAGGCTTGTCTTCAGCCAGAGTCTCCACAAATCTGCCCATAAACTCCCCGGTGAAACCGGCAGTTCCAATTCTGTCGTCCGATTTAAAGGTTGCCTCTATTTTTTTCACTCTAGGAAATTCTTTCCTGACTTCATTAAAGGTAAAACCAAAATCTTTCATCAGATGGATGCCCGTAGCGTAAACTTGAAGATTCAATCTTGAGCTCTTTTCAATAGCCCATAGAACGGGTGTCATCAACCCGAAATCCGCTCGAGTACCTGAAATATATGCTATTTTTTTCATTTTATTTCTCCCGTTTTCAATTTGCTGCCGCTTAGAGTAATATAAAAATGCTGATTAGTCAAGGAGGGTGCCGGCTTTAATATCTTTCTTAGATTTTGAGCCGATCAGTTCTGTATGATATTTAGGTGCAAGACCGGTTCCAGGTCTTTTGATCCCTATGTTAAGAGCGGTGAACAGATCCCCTTTCTTAATATCAGACAGTGTCACCACGCTCTTTCTGACTAATGGCAACATTTTGAGTTCGGATACAGTTGGCTCTTTTTTACCTTGACCCATGACAATACCGACATTTCTTATTTTCATCACCATCTCTTTGAATTCTTTCGGATCCGCCGATGCTTTATGGTCCGGCCCATTCATTTTTTTATCAAGAGTAAGATGCTTCTCTATAAGCGGTGCACCCATAACCACAGCCATGACCGCCGTATCATACCCGGCCGTATGATCAGAATATCCGGTCATAACACCAACTTCTTTTTCTATGGTTTTCATGGCATTTAGATTCACCTCTTCCAAAGGGCAGGGGTAATTCGTAGTACAGTGTAAAACTATCAGATTATCGTTCCCCTTTTTGCTTATGGTTTTAACGGCTTCTTTAATTTCTTCCATATTCCCCATCCCCGTACTCAAAATTATCGGCTTATTCAGACGAGCTGCGTATTCTAATACCGGCAGATTATTTAAATCTCCTGAACCGAATTTAAGGGCTGGGACTTTAAACTTATTAAGAAGATCGACGGAAGCAAAACCGCCATGAGGAGTTGATAGGAATATTATGCCTCTTTCTTTACACCTTTTTATAACTTTGGGATACCATTCTTCCTGAAATTCCAATTTCTTAAGCATTGCGAGCTGACTTTGATTCTTGCCCGTATTTTTCTTTTGATATTCGGCCATCTCACCCTCGGCTATAACAACCTCTTCCGCCCTGAATGTTTGGAATTTTATCGCATCGGCTCCGGCATCGGCCGCCGCATCGACAAGTTTAAGCGCCAGATCTAATTTGCCGTTATGGTTGACTCCGGCCTCAGCCATCACAAAAACCGGATAACCTTTTCCAATAAATTTATCTCCAATTTTTATAATTTTTTTCATTTATTTCTCTGGAACAAAAACTTTGCCAACTCGAAATCAAACTTATCATCAATATCCACCGATCTTTCCCGGGGCATCACATAAATACTCGTATTGCCATCCCGTATTTTATTTTTTGTCATAAGAGTTTCGTATTTCATTACATAAACCGTGCCATTTATGATAGCCAGTCGGGGAAGTTCCTGTGATCTTTTCGTCGGGCCAGATTCTTCTTTTAGAAAAAGTTCTGCGGGATTATTATCCATCCTATACATCCATTCCGGCCTCTGACTTATTTCAGTAACAGAAAAGCAGGAATTAGTGTTGGTTTTGAATAAAGTTTCTATAGTTCCGTCCACATCTTCAGATCTGACAAGCGGATTTGTCGGCTGAATCAGAACAACTAAATCCGGCTTGAATTTATCATTTTCCTCAACATATTTAACAACGTGCTGTAAAACAGGGAGGGTTGGCGCCGTATCAGAGGCAAGTTCGGCCGGACGCACAAATGGCACTTCGGCTTTATATTTTTTCGCAATACTGGCTATTGCCTTATCATCAGTCGAAACGACTACCCTGTCGACATATTTTGATTTCCTGGCCGCTTCGATCGCATGGGCAATCATCGGCTTTCCGCCGATCTTCTTTATATTCTTACCGGGTAACCTTTTTGATCCTCCCCGCGCCGGAATAATCACTAAGATCTTTTGAGATCTATATGGCATCGTGAGTTAAATTAACTAAACTAATGTACAATATATTTAAGCTTATGGCTATATTGACATAGGACGCCATAGATGGTAAAAAAATATGAAGTACGCTCCCTATGGGGCGCCATAGGTTCATCTTTTTATAATTGATCCGACGAAAACCTCGGGCGTTAGCACGAGGATGAAGTCAGACCCGGATCCGCCCAGTTGGCGGAGGAAGCAATTATATAGACCCCGAATTTCTTTTCCAAAGCAAATCCCGAGAATAAATCGAAGACATGGGGTATCACGGCCGTTAGGCCGTGGATATCTATTCGTTCTTATAAGCAATGAAATCTACGTGCCGAACGCCACAGGCACCCTTAAACAGGTGCTTGCAGGAGAGTATATATTTCCTGATTTCATCCAGATTAGACGCCTGGACTAAATGTACAAACCGTTTTGCTTCAATAGTAAATTCTGACAATCGAACCTTCAGCGGATTTAAAACCGATACGTTGCTAAAAGAAGCATCGACGGCGTCAATCAACTTATTAAACATAGCCTTATCAAGCGCAGACTTAGAATTGAAATTTGCTACATAGCTGGTTAAATCAGAAAACCTCTTGGCGTATTCCGAGCAACCTTCTTTTAAGTCCTTGATATTCTCCTGATCGCCGTACCTTTGCAATAACCAGGTAGTTTCGGCAATAGTAGCTAACCCCTGAACCTGCGAAATGTCGAATTTGGGTTGGTGATGAACGGAATCTCCGATCAAAGGGAAGGAGAACGGCGGATAACCTGAATACAAGGTCAAACCATTAGCCCCCAGCCAGCTCATAACCTCGTCGACGGATGGATCGTCTTGGTTTTGAATGACCCACCGGTCAAATATTATTGACCTTCGAGTCCGAGGGATAAATGACTGGCTTCGATCAATATCTTCTTTGAATAGTTTTTCACTTACCCGAACCATATCATCCTTTGATTTGGAATGATAATAGACGGCGAAACGCTGAAGCATATTTTGAAACCCTCCGGCCTTATTGGGATCTCCGAAAATCAGAAATCCGCCGGGCTTAAGAAATCCTGCAATTTTTTTAAACGCCCCTTCTTTATCGGCAGTATGGCTTAGAACTCCCCTACAATGGACAATGTCATACTTAGCAGATGATTTATAATCAAATATTGATGAGAGCTGAAATTTATGTTTGCCTGTTTTGGCATAACGCTTAAACACCTGTCTGGCTATGGCCAACGATTTGTCGTTCATGTCTACAAGCGTGCAATTCGCACCCCATCTGGCTAATGTGACGGTATTTTCTCCCGTACCCCCGCCAAAATCAATAAGATCCGCATTGGAAAACATTTTCGGTGGAAATTTAAATAAATCTCGATAGGTGTACAACGCGTTATTCGAATATCTTTGAAATTCTTTTTCGGATTTATCAGAAAAATAAATAGAGGGGATTTCTTCCCTAAATGTTTTCTGGGTAGCCGCCTCAACTCGTTTAATTTTTTTGTATTTTGTACTCATATTTTTATATTGAATTTAATCGCCATAACTTTCAAGTTTGCTTTCTCTAACCGTATCGAGCGTACTGCAATGAATACCGCCCATAAAGTAAGAGTGTCTGAAAGATATGGGTACCGGCGTGATACCGTGCTGTTCAAGAATTTTCATCAAAGGCACCTGAATCTTGTCAACTACTACGTGATTGGGGTCTATGGACAAAAAGTTCATGCCTATCCACGGAGAACTGATAGATCCCAGGCCTGATTTTACTCCCAATTTTTCTAATTCAATATGAACCGGTTTCCTGACTTTCTCATGAATATCGAGTGTTCTTTGCGGCGTGGGAACAATGTCAGAAAAATAGATTTTATCCCACTTTTTAAAAACCGCAGGACACGTTTCTGAATCAACTCGAGTGGCATTGAGCATAACCAAACCGGGACGCAATGCCATGGCGGTAGAATCTATATGGCTTGAACGGTAAATTTCACTGGTCGTATGGACCCGATAATCGCTCCCTAAAACGCTCTGAAGCCATTTGGCGCCAAGGTAATTGCCGGATCTTGAAACAAGGTATAAAAGATCCCGGCCCATTCTCAAAGTATTAGCGGCCTCGAATAAGATCTCCTCTTCGGTAAGCCGAGTATATTTCTGGCCATCATCGTACTGAGATTTACCTTGAACGGTATAGACTTCCATATGATTTCCGGGAATGCGCGGCTTAGGACCGGCGATCCATTTAAATCCCCCTGCTTTGAAGTACTCATACCAAATAGGATACAGGCCCATGGCCTCAAAATACCTGTGTTGCTCCTGCGAAGGCGACTCAATGACATTATCGCCGACTACCAAGTGAAGATCTCTCATATTATAAACATGGTCGCCTACCGCAGAAAAGTATGGAGTTGTAAACAATTTATTATTATGAGAAAGGTCGGGCCTATAAACCTTGGCGCCGAAAGATTTCAAAACATCACAAAGCCCCTCCAAGTCCTCGCTAATTTCATCAACTAGCCACTGGGGATAAGCTTGGCGAGCCAATTTGACAGATTTTTCCAATAACTCGGGAGAAACTAAGCCGTGCGGAAAAACAAGCGGGGCATGGCCTTCTGCCCGCCCGACTATTATTTCTTTCAGCTTATCCCATTCATTATGACTGTTTATTTTCATGGATATTGCGATTTCGATTTCATTTACTTTTTTCCATCATCCTAATAATATTGGCGCTGTCTTCCCTGGCCATTTCGTATTTATGGCCGTTTATTTTCCCCGTTATCTCTCCTGGAAACATATTGGATCTAAAGCCGCAACGAATATTTAACTTTTCAAGAATTCGGAAGGTGTTCAGATCATAAGAATTTACCGGATGAGCCGCGACCAATGGCGGTCTGCTCGTAATGCTTTCTATGTGCTCGTAATTTTTACCGTACTCCATCCGCTGATCTTTATATGCCAGTCCGGCTAACCTGGTCGGATGAGAATAAGAATGAAGTCCGATACCATGGCCTTTGTCACTTAAGTATTTTAAATTCTCGTTCGACATCCACAAGTTTCGGGTTAATGCTCCGATTTTGACACCACGATCTTTTATTATGCCGTCCATTATATACTCGTAGTCGCTTGGTTGCAATACCCTGTCCCTGATAAACCTGAACTTGATGTCGTTCGGTGAATAAAACGGAAAGGTTTTTTGGTAGCGCCGTAAATCGCTTGGGCTTATTGCTTTTTTAGCTTTTTCTCCGAATTCAGAGACAAAAACCTTCTCTAAAAAAACATCATAAAACTCGTCAACATGCTTAAAATTCTTTAAACGAAAGGCTCGATAAACCTCGAGTTTGTTTATCTGCCCTTCAAAGACATTGGAATAAATAAACCAAAAAGCCTTAAGCTTATACCTCTCCAGAATTGGCAAAGCAACATCAAACTGGCACATTAAAGAATCGTCGAATGTGATGCAGATATCCGAGGGCTGTAAACGATTGCTATCAAGCCGCCTTAGCCATTCGGCCGGACTAAGTATCCGGTCAATTCCTATAAAGTTCAAAATACTTTCGAAACCCTCCCTCGATAAAGAACCTTGCCCTTTATAATGCTTCCGTCCGTGAAAGTGATGAAACATTATTCCGTGGGCGATTTTGTTTGTATAGCTCGTATACATACGAATATTGATAAGTTACACACTATCCTCTTTGCAGATGAGCCAAATATATTTCATCGTATATTCTATCCATCGGCTTTCGATATCTGGTTATGTTCAAAACCCGACCGTCACCATATTGAAGATAAATGGTCCGGTACAATCCCAACAACGGCTCGAAAACCAAGCCCCAAAGTTTGCTCGCCAATTTTGTTTTAAAATCACTATTAGCAAAAAAGGTGGCATACCTTAAATTATACATCATATCGAAATAAATATCCGAAAAAAAAGCGATTTTTTTGTTTTCCGAAAAATAAGAAATAAAGCAGTTTTCGACCAAAGAATTATGAGATAGCCCCATAAAGATGTCTTCCGGCTTAATATCAAATCTTCTAATTTGAAGGGCTGTTTTTATGGCCTCGAATAATCGACTCAGCTTAAGAGTATAGGAAATTTTTGGAAATACCGCGATTATATCGAAATATTTTTTGAATTCATCGATGCTTACCGCTCTCCACCGTTTCTGCTTCGAAATAATCAGTCCAGTTTTTCTGGCCGGATCCAGTTGTTTAATCAAGCTTACAAGCGATACCATGGCAGTAATCAGCGCTGGTTCAACTATAATAAACCAGATTCTGCCCTCTTTGTTGTTGTTTAACATATTTTTCATTTTATTCTCTAAGAAATCGTCCTTTCCGAGAAGAGACCTGTTTCCTTTAAGTCCCTGGCCTAAATCTTTAATAAAAAAATCTTCTGGCATACTTTGAAAAAACCATTCACAAGACTCAAAAGAAGCTCTACCCAAAACCGAATCAAAAAGTTTGTAAAAAACATAGGAATTTATCCCGAAATCATAAGCTGATATGGTGGCATTGGACATAACTGAGAACGAATAAGCTATCTGATCCCAATTTTTCCACAAAAAAACCTCTCCAACGGCAGGATCGCTAAGCAACGTAAAAGATTCTAAATTTAGCAGCTTGAACTCGTCTTTTTCGGCAGGATGCGGTTTGTAATAAAGCTCGAAACCGCGACATTCTTGCCGAACATAATCCAGACATTTATTAACCATCGTGACGTAGCGCTCGATATCCAGATCTTTCGGCAGTTGTCCGAAACACGTCCCCCAGAAAATTACCTTCCTTTTTAAAGCCGGCTCGTCATGGTTGATATTCGGCATAAGGAAGTCGTAAGGTAGCGTAACTCTAAAGACATTCTCGTTGTTATCTGACTTTTGAAGAAGTTGCGGATTCATAGTACGGAAAATTAAAGCGTAGAGATGAAAGTTAAAAATTAATGACACTCGCAAAGCTAACTATGTTTTGCGGGTTACGATAATTTTTCATTCCTGCGGGCCGACCCGCAGGTTATTTTTGAATTTTGCATTGATATCCTCAACCAGTAATTTCACATGGTGCGGATAGTGCCGTGTTTTTTCTGAAAGATAATAACTCAAAGGAATTTCTTTCTCCATTCTTTTCTTGGAAAAATCAACCGTAAACACCCTGGTTAGATCTTCGAACTCGTGAATGATTTCGAGATTTCTAAGATATTCGATCCCCTCAAAGTGTCGGCAATATTTATACAAGTTCTTAGGATTTACGAAATGTATCCCGTCATCATAAGCCAAAACAAAAACTGGCTTATCAAAAAGAAGACACTCAATCAACATGGTTGATAACGGACAGATCATAAACTCCATATTAGCCAAGGCCCGGGGATAATAATCCAGATCAGGAAGATCAGAAGGGGTTTTGGATTTTTCCCGGTTATAATATTCCTTGGCCTGGAGATCCAGTACAACATGTTTGAATTCGCTCTCAACAAAATTATCCGGACATTTCCTTTTCTGCCTCATTGGGTGGGGCCGATAAACGATCTTGAGATCTAAATTATTTTTCTCGATATATTCTTCGAGTTTTTTAAGCGCAGACAGCTCATCAAAACCCGTTGAATTTCCGGCAAAAAGTGCATACTTAAAGGGGTAAGGTGACGGATACTCTGATCTGTTCTTGAAATAATTGAAAAACCTCGGCGTTCCGATCGGAAAGATCCTTTCTTTGGGTATTCCATGAATTTCAACGGCATCTTTAACCGCCTGCGGTCCCCAGACCGAAAGAAAATCAGGCTTATAGGTAAAAATGGTCTTGCTCACTAAATTATCCCAGTTATCTACCAGCATCAAAGTCGGTACCCCCTGCTTCTTGGCTGTCTTTATAATTTCAAAAGTAATCCCCTCGTACCCGCTTGAAGGCATTAAAATTACATCCGGCTGAATGCTTTTAATTACAGAGAATAACCGTCTATCGTCCGCTCGGGAGAGGATGAAAAATCGCGTCAGTTCATAAATAACCGGCAATCCAAGAATACGATAGAGAACCTGGCTCCTTTTGCTTAGTCTCATAAATCTGAACTTCAGGGAAGTGCTTCGAGATTCAAACTTTCCTGTATTGATATGAAATAAATGTTTGTGCAGAACTTCTTTGTCGGCAGGATAATCATAGACCGCAACCCTCGATTTAGGCACTCCGAAATCCTTATCCGCCATTTTCTTGGGCACAATAAAATAACAGCTTTCGATTATTTCCGAAAGCGCCGGCGAAGTAATATAGTTCCTGTAATATTCGGGACTTGGGATACTTATGAGGATCTTCATGCCTAAGAAATTTAAATTCGAATATCGAATGTTGAAAAACGAAACAATATCGAATATTGAAACTAAAGAAAACTATCAAACCATCTCAGATTTAGGATTTCTGATTTTCGGGCTTTGTTTAGAATTTCGGATTTCAGATTTCGGATTTTACAACTTCTAACGTTATCGGTTCGAACTTCTTCAAATCTTTTGCTGATTTTTGACCGACTACCATATGGAAGTGGAGTGGCTGAAGTCCTCCGACCGCCAATCCGGGTCTCATTGAGTATAACATATCAGATTTTATAACTTGTCCGGCCGGAATATCCCGTCCGGCAAAAAGAGCCTTGGCAAATACGGCCTTCATGCTTTTCTCTTCGTCTCTGATAACCTTGCCGGAAAAATTCAGGCTCGGCTTTACTTTCTCATGATTTAAATATTTCTGAGCCGCACCGGGATTAGCCTCTATTTTCCTTATCTCTGTAACCATTTTACCAAACGATGCCGAAGTCATGGAAAATCTATGATCGGCCCCCCATAAGCTTCGGGACAGGGAGAAATGTTTTTCTATCACCTTAGCTCCCAGGGCAACGGCGGCCAGGGTAGACTCGATGCCTAAAGAATGATCGGAAAAACCTATGGGGACATCGTATCTTTTCTTAAAAAAACCGATCGTACCCAAATTCAACTCTTCGGGTGGACAGGGATACTTGGAAACACAATGAAGCAAGGCAAGATTTTTGTTTTTCTCCTGGATATAAGAGATTGATCTGTCTATCTCTTCGGCCGTACTGGCTCCGCCGGAAATAATAACCGGTTTGCCGCTTTTTCTGATATGGTCGAGCATAACAAAATCCAAAATATCCCAAGAGGCGACTTTCCACAGAGCCACATCCAGGGAGGACAATATCTTTGCGGCTCCTAAACTGCAGGGCGTAGAGAAAAATGTGATTCCTTCCTTATCGCAGAATTCTTTGAGCGGAATCCAAAACTCTTTAACCGGTGTAGCCTTGGTATTCCTCGAAACCCATTCGTACCTATCGCCCTTAAAGTGCGGGGCTCTTATTTTTAAATTGAGCTGTTCATCCTCGACATTATGGGTTTGGAATTTAACCGCATCAGCTCCGGATTTTTTGGCTAAAATTACCAGTTCTTTGGCGTTCCTCAGATATTCTTTAACCGATTTCTCCTTTTTGGTCTGGATAAAATTCTTACCTATTTCGGCTATAACAAAAGTAGGGGCGTTATCGCCTATCCTCCTACTACTATAAGGGGTTTTAATATTAAAACCATTCATGCTTGATATCAATTTTTACTTTTTACTTTAACCTGCCTACCGGCAGGCAGGAATTTTATAATCGGTTTTTAACGGCCAATTTTGAAAATTAAAAATTCTAAATTAAAAATTTTACTTATAGCCTATAAGAAAATGGCACCTCGACAATCTCCTTCCCGTTTCCATCGGCTCAGACTTAAATAGCTTGCGAAACTCCATAAAATTTCTATAAAGAACGGCCAAGGTTCTTTCGATGGGCTTTGCAACGGGAGTAAAAAGCGGAAGAGGATCGGCGTGAATTATTGAACAATTTTTGAACCCCACAAATTCGGCAGTACGCTGGAACCCGGCCGGGGTTTCTTCTATGCGGAAATAGTCCAGCTTCAGCTCTATTTTCTTATTAACTGCGCCGAGAATCTTTCTATAAATTTTGTTCAAAATCTGAATGGATGTTTTCTTAGGTACATTCATCGATATCATGATTCCTCCCGGCTTAAGGACTCTGTACATTTCCTTCAGACTATCAATATAGTTGGTGAGGTGCTCAAGCAAGCCCATGGTCACCACAATATCGAAACTGTCATCAGCAATGGGAACTTTGGCGCTATCGGCCACAAAAAAAGAACCCTTGGCTCTGTGAAGGTCAAAATTAGCCCGGGCTAAATCAACCCCGCCCTGATCCACATCGAAAAGAGTAACGTCGAGACCTCCGTAGAGATTTAGATAAAGAGAGATGGTTCCCCTGCCGCATCCGAATTCGATGCTATTCTTATAATTCCGGCCTTTAATCAGCCGCTCTATAAGGCGGTAGTAATAATATAAATTAAACTGACGCTGGGTCTGCGGTTTTTTTCCTTTGGGAACGAAGATGGAGAATTCCTCTCCCTTTTTTCCCTTCAAAGCCTCGCTCCACTTTTGTTCAAATAATTCGTTGGCCACCATATATCAATACAATAAAAAAAGAGCCGTATCAATCTTGACACGGCCCGCATAATGAATTTGTAATATTTACTTCCCGAGAAGGTCCTTAACAAACAATCCGGCGCAATACCGATTGCCATCCAAGGTTCCCCAGCGTTTCTTGACCTCCTCGCAAACCTTAACGCTGTTTTTCTTCACTTCCGCGCATCCTTCCAGTATTTCCTCGATTGGCTGACCCCGATAAATTATTCCGATGCCAAGTTGTTCTATCGTCTTATTGTTGAAATATATTTCCGGATCGTCGTTCAAGTCAAAAGCGGGAACGACTAAAGGCGTCCCGGAAATCATTGATAGCCAAACTGAGCCCCAGCCGGAACGGGCAAATTGAAACAGAATGTTTTTGTTCGGGATAATGCGGGGCGAGGCCTTTATACTACCGGGAATAAGATCGGGATTGTTGGTATAAATTTTCGCACCGAATTTACCGGCATTCGCATAAAGATCGCCTAATCCGGCAATTCCGCTTACCGTTATGTATATGCCTCTCTCGACGTTATCGTTATTAACTGCGGGCGGAAGCATGATGGGCGGAACTTCGACTTCGGTTTTGCAACGAGGACTTCTGTCTTTGAGATGTGCGAATGTTGCCGGATAAGCGAGGCAGTGAATTCTATGGCCGCTCTCGGCCAATCCGGCGGTTTTTATACCGGCATTCAGAAGCCCCTCGGGAATCGCCAAACCCTTGATCTCTCCGATTCTCTCCAATATCTCCCCGATGAAACCAAAAGACGTGAAATACGAAGGCGCAATATCATACCGGACCCGGGGCGAACGATTGAGTTCCACGACAATGCTATCGCCATATTTATTTTTAAGATACCTATGTATTGATTCCGAAGTTTTTTCAAAATTATCAACCCACCCCCCGAGAGATTCCAAATAAGAGCCCCCATCGTAGAAAACGCCCTTCAGGATCGCTCCCAGCTCCGGATCAAGCACTATTTCGTCCATGCGGGTCCCGAAATCTTCAGACATAATCCTTTTTTGCTTATCACCGTAAACCAAGGGAACAATAATACCGAATCTTTTTTCTCCGGCCTCTTCAAGCCTGTCGTTAAAAGACAGAGCCAGTTCAGTAGTCCTTAGATACGGCCCGTTTCCATAAGCAAAATTGGTGATGGCAAAATCTTTCAACTTCATTTTCGTCCTTTTAAAACTTCGCTGTCTTTATAAATACAACAAATAATCGTGCATGTAAAGAGAACAAAAATCCTCTTGATAGAGGATTCAAATCATTAAACGACGTTGGCGGGCTCGTTTTTTCTTCCCAAGGATTTCCTAACAAATTCCCAGGTTCCTTTGTCCATCAAGGTAAAGGCAATAAAGAAAAACAAGATTCCAGAAACTTTGCCCGCAGTCAATGATTCGTTGAAAATCAGTACTCCGCCAAGCATTGCCGTAACAAGATAAGACCCGTTCATGACTAATTTCTTTAGAGCGATACTGGCTCCGCCCTTATAGCTCAGGAGGTTGAAACTCCACATGCCGACGATGATAAAGCCCATCAGAGCGGAAATCAACCAAATCTTCTGCATACTGACGGAAAAATCAGTGAAAACACTCAGGGATCCGACGATCAGCAAGCTCACGACTCCCGAGATTAAGGTGGTCAATCCGCCCCAAAAGTTTTTCACAAAAGGATCTACGGCTTTGTTTTTCTGGGTGATTCCCTGATTAACGGCCGCTAAAAGCGCAGTGGCAAGAGACAGCCAAACCCAAGTCGGACTTTTGAACGCTTGCGATAGAGACGGGAAATCCAGAACGGCATAGCCGGCAAAGATAGCCATCAGCACTCCCATCCATTGCCTGAAATTGAGCTTGTGACCGAAAAAGACCCGATCAATGATCGCTCCCGGAACAATGGAAAGAGTGATGATAAAAGTATTAACTCCAATATCCCCGTTAAAAACAAAGACCACGAAAGATAGAGTCGTCATCACGAAAGCGACAAAACCAAAAGCGCACGAAAGCGTAACCTGAGAAACACCGGGAAACAAGGATTTGCCCTGCCTTGTCACCACCGACAAGCCTACTAACACCTGCACAATCGAAATGACTGTCGTTGCAAAGACAGCATTGATCCAACTGCTCGCCGTTACTCCGACAACTTTCTGCAGAAGCTTCGTAGAAGTCTTGGTTCCGGCCTCTGCTAATGTCCAGCGCATCCACCTCTCGCCAACCTGCATAACCTCTCCTTCGTTTTAAACGATCAAAGTGTCCAGATGATATCAATATTTTTGAGTTCTGTCAAACGTAAACCGTCACAACTAAAAAGCCGCCGATTTTCCGGCGGCCTTCGCTTATTGGCTATCTTTTTGGATTTTTATAGATGAGAAGTCGGGCCGTTCCTGATGCGGTGTGCATATGGGGAACACCGGCCGGAATCCACAAAACATCGCCAGTACCGACTATCACTTCAGTACCGCCCGCGATACTCTTCCCCTTAATCTCCCGCTCATCCTCGCTGCCGTCAGCAAGCTTCTTGAAATATGGTTCGACAAGCTCGCCCCCGAGAGTAAAAATCGCCTCGCCCTCAAGGCCAATCCAAAGATCCTCTTCGTGAGTGTGGATCTCGGGGAGACCATCCTTAACTTGATGATCTTCTAAAATCCCAAAGGGGCGCTCAGAAAACCCATTGAAGGGCGGAATCATTCTTTTGCCTGCAACGGAATCAACGGAAAGAGCCTTATCTATCTCTGCCCTCTTAATATGTACGAATTTATTTGAATCCAATGCCATAATTTTACCTCGCCCTGTTTATGTTCTTGATCAATGGTATCGAGAAAATTTGAGATGTCAATGCGGGAATACCCGATTATTTAACCGCCCTGAATCCATATCCTTCGGTATATTCGTTTGTTGAAGAAAAGGGAGATATGGAAAAGGCTAAAGAATTCAAAAGCCTTATTATTTTCCAAATAACTTTAAAAAGTAGTTTTCTGCCTAAAGACGGCTGTATACGATAAATATTATTAAAAAAGACGGTTGTAAAAGTTTTATTTACATCAAACATTTTCCCTAAAGGCATGACCTTATAAGAACTGAAGTTGCTTAAAAACCTTTCCAACATATAGTTTGTATACCTGTAAAAATCATAGGGTCCTTGATGAACTACGCCCAGAAATGGGACAGTTCCAAGCAACAGTCCGCCCGCTTTCAACGTTCTAAGACATTCTTTAACCAATAATTCCGGCTCGGGGGTGTGTTCTAAAACGTTGGACAGAATAATAATATCCACGGATCCGTCCTTTACAGGAAGCTGTTTCGTAATATCGGTAATTATCTGAACATGTTCATGAGGATAAAAATCAAGACCGATATAATCATATTTGAGCAAGAGGTCTTTGAATTCTGTCTGACCGGCTCCGATGTCAAGTAGTTTTCCCGAGGGAACATTTTTTAAATATTCCTCATAAAAAGCAAAGTTCGCCTTTCGCCAGCTTGACCAGCGTTCTTTGGGACGATAATGTATTTTTACATCGGACGGCGGATCAATAAAAAATATTTTGTCCTCAACGGTACGGTAACTGTATTGTGGCTGGAGTATTTCCTGTATTGATTTTTTTTCCATCGAAGTATTTTAGCCGCTCTTCTTGCAGTTTTTCCTGACTAATTCCGCAATAAAATCCTGAGTAATGCGGGTGGCATCATAGGTCGTTCCGCCGATATGGGGAACGATGATGAGATTGGTATTTTTCTTGGCATATTCCATTAATTTATTATCTTTTAAATGCCCGCTATCGTCCTTTTCGTCCCACATGACATCAATGGCCGCTCCGGCAATCCATTTCTTTTCAAGGGCAGATTCCAGTCCTCCTTTTTCAATCAGCTCGCCCCGGGCAGTATTGATCAGATAAGCCGTCGGCTTCATCATTTTTAAATGATCGTCTTTAACCAAACCGTAAGTTTCATCATTCAACAACACATGCAAAGAAACAATATCTGAATTTTTAAATAAATAGTCCATCGCAACCTTTTTGGCGCCGTATTTCTTCATTTCCTTTTGGCTTACGGCCGGATCGTAGGAAATCACATTCATTTTAAAAGCGACGGCATATTCGGCCACAATCTTGCCTAAACGACCAAGGCCTAACAAGCCGATTGTTTTACCCATAAGCTGATGGCCCACCCATTTATTCGGCGTCCAGTTTCCGTTTTTTACATCATCAAAAGCCCAGGGAAGATTCCTGACCAAAGCCAATAGTAAACCCCAGGTTTCTTCGGCGGTAGAGGGAATATTTCTCAAAAACAACGTTTCGCCCCTTAAAGATATGACCTTGACTCCTCTCTTTTCGGCATAATCCACGTCTATATGATTAAGGCCGGTCGTGGAAGTAGCGATTATTTTCAAATTCGACATCCGGTCAATCAAATCTTTTCTGACATTGAGCATAAGCCGAATAACTATTATATCTATCTTGCTTAAGAATCGGTCCCTGTCCGGTTGTGAAAGTTCCGACACGCTTTTAGCGACTTTGTCACCATCGGAACTTCTACTACCGGGAAACCAAAAGTAAACCTCCCCTAAGGTTTTATAGACTTTTACCGCTTCCGGAGAATAATTTGATTCGGCAATTAGAATAATCATGCTATAAAGAAGTTAAATTTTTAATTTTAGAATTTTTAATTTTAAAAATTGATTATAAAATTGAAAATTAAAAAGTAAAAAATTATCTGATCTTCCCTTTTTTCATTAGAAACTCCGCGAACTCCCAATCGAATAGAGTATCTAAATCAACTAATTCTCCTTCAAGGAAAAGAGGTAAGATATTTTTCCCACACATTGATTTCTTTTTCATCAACGTATTGTGCCTCATAACATCAACTTGGCCATAGTGGTTGTAGGCTTTGGGAAGTTTCTGACGAGGAAGATTATACGCCTCATCTACTCCGGGGATAGTAACGACTGGTTTAATAAATTGGCCTTCTTCGGCCAAAAACATCTTGTACGGCGTCACCGGAGGCAGCCCAACGGTCCAAACAGAATCGGCTTCCGGATTACCGGCGAGCATTTCTACGGCTTTATCGATATCTGAAGTTTTACGAAAAGGATGAGTCGGCCGTAAGTGAACGACAAAATCGGGCTTCCAATTCTCGTTCTTTTCAAGCCACTCAACCGCATGAACGAAAACCGGATAGTCGGTCGTGCTGTCTTCGGCTAATTCTGCCGGTCGCGTAAAAGGAACTTCGGCTCCGTATTTTCTGCCGACATCGGCAATCTCTTTATCGTCAGTGGAAAGGATGAGCCGGTCAATGTACTTGGCGGCTTTGGCTTTTTCAACCGTATGGGCAAGCAAAGGCTTGCCTCCAAGCAGTTTAATATTTTTCTTAGGAATAGACTTGGAACCTCCGCGAGCAAGAATAAGACCCAATACTTTATACTGTTTATACAATTTATGTAAATTCGAAATCCTAATATCGAAATCCGAAACAATGTCGAATATCGAAATTATAAATTCCTAAACTAAGATTTAACCAAGATAGCGCCTAAAATATTCATCAACTCGCCAGCTTCTTTTACTAAATCGTCTTTTTCGTTTATTTGTTCTGAAGTCGGTTGAGTCAACTTTAACCAGAAGACAGTTTCCTTGGCCTCTTTCTTAGATATCTTGATTCTCATTCTAAAATCTTTCTTACTCATAGCCTCGTTAGCTTCGATATAATTAGCTCCGATTGAACCACCAGAACGGACCAATTGCTTTCCGTTTTCAAAATTAGGAGTATCCTTCGGCAATTTACGCACATAACCGTTAACTCGTTTAGCAAACAGTAAAGACCGCTCTTCCAAATCATAAGGTTTTTTAGCTTCGTTCATGATTTTATTTCTAATTTTCTGGTTTTGTTTCGAGTTTCGAATTTCGTTATTCGAGTTTTTTTACAACCTCTTATACTCCACTCCTTTGACTTTGGCCACGTCTTCTCTATTATATATTCCCCAAGTATCAAATAGAAATGCCGGCTTATTAGTCAACTGGAGAGCGCTTCTTATGTCTATTTCTCCAAACGCCGGATTGTTATTCATAACCACGACCACGTCCGCTCCGGTAAATCCTGTTTTAAGGTCGCCGGCATACCTGAGCCCATGATTCAGAATATCTTCCCGCCTAACCGCAGGATCATAAACATGGATATTCGGAATATTCTTCTTCAGTTGATCTGCGAGCTTAACCGAATACGAACCCCTGATATCGGAGGTAACAGGCTGACCCTTGAACGCAAAGCCCATCATAAATACCTTGGGGTTGCGCAGATTTGGTTTTCCGGCCAAGAACCTTTTGATCTCCCGGGTAATAAAATCGAGCATCAAGTCGCTTACCGATCGGGCGTGCCTTACCAGCAACGGATCGTAGTCTTTGGTTTTGGCGCTTTCGATAAAAATAAATGGATCCTTTTCAAGGCACGCTCCTCCGACTCCTGGCCCAGGCAAAGGGACATTGCTTCTTGCATATCCACGATTAGCAGCCTCGATCACCCGGTGAGTATCGATGCCCAAACGATGGCAAATCAGGGACAGTTCGTTGGCAAAGGAGAAGGTAACATCTCGATAAGTATTGTTGATAAGCTTAACCGTCTCTGCCTCTTCCAGAGAGTCCACCAAGACCGTCGAATGGGTCATATGGCCGAAAAGGGTCGCCGTCAAATCGGCGCTTACGCGATTAATTCCTCCAACTACCTGAGGAAGGTTTCTCAATTCCTCAAGAGCCTTGCCCTCTATGGTTCTTTCAGGGGCAAATGAGACGAAAAACCCGTCACCGGCCTTAAGTCCGGAAAGTTTCTCTAAAATCGGCACTACAAAATTTCTGGTCGCGCCGACCGGAACAGTCGAGCGTAAAATCACGCAATCTCCCTCCTTCAGCACCTTCCCGATCCTTTCTGAGGCATTACGCAAATATTTGAGGTTCGGTTTTTTATTACCGTCTAAGGGAGTGCCGACAGAAACAAAATATACATCGCAATTATTGGCTCCTTTGAAATTACTTGCAATCCTTAAATTCTTGCTTAAGTTGTCTTTAAGCATTCTTTCCAGGCCGTTTTCGTAGAAGTGAGGCTTGCCTCTCTGCAAAGATTTCCTAACCGCGGGAGCAATATCAAAACCAATGACCTTGAACCCTAAATCGGCCAAGGTAACACCGAGCGTCAAGCCCACATATCCCAAACCGACAACTCCGATCTGCCTGAACCTTACATCGCTTTTCCTCCATAAATCATAAAAAGAGACTAAATCTAAAACCTTTTTATCTTTATCGACGATGATAATTTTGCTTAAGCGGTCGCGATGGAGCCCTTCTTTTCTTATTTTCTCCGAAGCCAATGAGAGTATCGCTTCGCTCGTTGTCGGACCCTGAACGACAAAGGGCTTACCGTTCATCAGAGCGGAAATCCGATCTTCCATTTTTGCTCCTCCAGCAAGTCCTCTTCGAATGTCGCCATCAGTAGCAATACCGACTAACTTACCATCCTTTTCGGTAATCAAGACAATCCCCCCGGGAAGCTTGGTTTGGGCTGGCTTATGCAAAACTAATTTATCCAGCACCGCCTTGATGCTGTCATCCGGCCGTACGCAGATTTTAGAAAGATTTGGATTCATCCCGTTAGAGCCAGGAAGCGCTTAAGCCTGTTTTTGAGGTAGCGCTTGCCCATGCCAGTTTTAAGATATTTTTCTCTATTTTTAGCATCTTGTTTGTTTTTAGACGCTTCATAATATATTAATTCAAATGGTCCTCTGCCTTTTGTCCACGACTCATACTTTCCTTCATTGTGTTCTTTCAAGCGCTTCCGTAAATCCACCGTAAAGCCTGTATACCAGTGCCTATCCTTTGTGCTTTGTAATACATAGACATGGTAGTACATTTTGGCTCTAACGGGATTCATTTATTTTTGTGCTCGCTTTTAATTTTACCATCGGGCCTATTGGTATCATCGTTGATTCTGACAACATCGTCGACTTCAGGGGTAGAAACCTCCTGAAGAACCAGATTGGTTATTGCAGCCACTCTGTGCTTTCGGGGCGGTTTAACTGTAAAAAAATCGTCGCTTTTCATATTTTTTTTCAAAACAACGCCGCGATCGTTTTCAAGCCAAATTTCAGCCCTACCCTTGATGATATAGTTGGTTTCCATCTTCTTCCGGTGAAACTGAAAACTGGTTCTAAAGCCTCTGTTGATGTAAATCCTTTTGTAGCAATAATTTTTATTTAACTCTAACCAGACCTCCCTGCCCCACGGTTTATTGACAATTTTTGGAAACTTATATTTCATAATGATCTATTACGCTCATCAATTCATTGATTATTAATTCCCTGATATCTTCGACTCGGCCTAATTGTTCTATTATTCTCTTATAAGAATCGGATGTAAAGTGGTAATGGCCGGAAATTAAAGAGCATAAAAATTTGTTGCTGTCGTCGCTGCCATGAAGCCACTTCTGCCATTTCTTGCCATGATAAGCCTCCTTGATAAAGTCTCCGAAATCTATTCCGTACATTAAACATCTGCTCAAAACAAAGTTTGTCTGCACTACGCCGAGTTGCGGAGCTATGTTAATGGCGTTGACAATCCCCTTGCGCAATGCCAGCTGATCTTTGTCCAGATAATCTCCGTTATGTTCTTTCAGGCTCATCCCCTTGTCAGAACAAATCCTGGATATTTTTTCCACGAATTGTTTGTTGAATTTTCCAACCTGGTTTATCTCTTTTGTCAGGCTTCCGGTTTGCACCACGTAAAAATCGGGGGAACAAAAACTTTTAAAAAAATCCATCTCTCTTTCAATCTCTTCGGCGTTTGAAAGATTATAACTAACGCCGGCATTTTCATCAGTGCCTACTTCCAGGAAAATATCTGGTTTTAGGGAAAGGCAATGCTCGATTGCCTTTTTTGATGCTTCGAACTGCTCATCTTTGCTTCCTCGAAAATGGCAAAAATCGATATGAATAAGATCGAAGCCGTTTTTGATATCGTCTTCGATAGTTTTATAGGTATCGTCAAGATCATATACGCCGTTAAATCCGGGACCGCAGTGATCTCTGCAAATATAAACCTTGGCCAAACCGTACTGTTGTCTCATCTGGTCTATAAAAGACTTGTAATTTTCGGTCTTCCAGCCATTAACATACCCGCCCCGCCAGTCAATTTGATTTTTAGATGCAATGAGCATGAGCGGCTTGCGGTAGTAGTTAGAGTACCTAAACACGGCCTCAATCACCTCTGAGCTCATAGGACCGATACCCAATGTTGAATCTATTTTATGCTCTTTTTCCATAATTGACGGTCCTAAGGGTCTTATAAAGCATGTTTTTGCCGAGATAGTACACCATGTGGTCAAAAGGGTCATTGTGCAATGGAGACATATTCAAAAAAATAAGTGCGGTAATGATCTTGATTTTATTTAAGTCAAAATCATGACTTTTTAGAAATAATTCGTATTCGTCTCGGGCATCGTTAAGATTGCTTTTAGTATAAAAATCGTAATAAACGTCCGAACCGCTCATGTTAAAAGAAAACATCCCGTCCTTCATCAGCTGGTAGGACACTATGGTACCTCCGTAAAGCTTGGCCAAGTCATAATAAATATCCCCCGCATGCGTAAGTCCCCCGAAATCATGCCGCCAGTCCAATAAAACAAACTTGGCATCGGGACCGGAATTGTTGGCAACCAAAATATTGTCAAACTGAAGGTCCCCGTGAAAATTGGTTGGAATGCCGTCGGTAATATATTTCCAGTCTATTTGAGACAACAGCTCTTTCAATGACGGGGTTTCCGTCCCGTTTATATTGTTTGGGGTATCCTGCAAGCCCGTCTTATTATAAAAATCCTGCAATCTTTTCTCGGTTTTATCATAGTAAAACCTCTGACAAGTTGATAAAAATTCCTTTTTTTCCGCAGAGGGTAACTCGACTCGTTGCCACAGATTATGGTATGCCCAATTGAAAAAGTCATTTGCGATTTTCGTGTTAAGAACGCTATAGAGAGTGGCGCCGTCAACTTTTTTATAGCTGTAAAAACCGCCTTCCAAGCCTATAAGCTCCGGACAAAATTCAGATAAACTTTTTTTCGCTCTGGCATACCTGTTGCTTGATACTTCGGCATCGGCAAAAAACTTAATTACCCTGTCATCGATAAAATAAAGAAATTCATTTCCCTTGCTGAAATCAAATTTTTTATCACCGCCCATAAAATTTCTGTTAGTTTCTGCGTAGCTGTTGAGGGCGCCCGTATCAAACCAAGTGAAGCCGATCGGCACCAGTTTTTTCTCGATCAATTTATTGAACCCATTTGAAACCTGAACTTCGCCGCCAATCAAATTTTTATCCTTTTCCAAAGCTGAAAAAAAATCTTGGTAGTCTTTAATACCTGCTAAACCGATGAAGGCAAAACGATTATCGGTTTTGATTTTGTCATCCAGTTGGCAAATTAAGTTATTTTTAATCTTGACGGTACAATATTTCTCCGTTTCTTTAACGGGAGCGATTCCGAACCAATTTTTGTCGGGTAAAGGAACATCTTCGATTACTAAAGTATCGGCTGCAAAAAAAACGAAAGGAGAGTTTAGGAATTTTTTGCACCGCAAAAGAGAATATCCCGGCCCTGTACCCGGACCCATGTACTTATCTACATCGACAAGGGTCAGAAGCCTATCCGGATGAGCTAAGGATAGGTAATTTCTAATAGTTTCCTTCTTATGGCCTACGGCGATTATTATTTCGACATCTTTAGGAAATTTCTCAATGATATGCGAAATAACACCCTTATAATTTACGGGTAGAATGGCCTTATTAACGTGGTCTGACAAGCTCCCCATGCGAGAACCGATGCCCGCAGCCAAAATACAGACCTTGTAGTTCATGATGAATCGCAAGAAATAGGATTTCGGGGACCGAGCCGTCATCTAATTTTATGACGCCGATCCTCCCTATTTCCTTAAAAATTCTTTATACTTTTAACATTAGCACTGTGAGTAGGTTTTTTCCAGTGCATAATTATTACTGCTTCTTCTTCCGCCAAACACCCGCTTCGTTAATCTTTATATTCTTCAGGTCGATAGGCTTAAAGAATTTCTCCATTATATGAAGGCAAGCTTCTGCCACCGCACTGTCGCCGCCTCGCGAGAAAGTTACGAAATCCGCCCTTTCTTTTATTTTATAAAATGCATTGGCCGGCGCGATACCATACGCAACTTCATCGAAAACTGATCCGTCAAATATACCGTCGCCCATATATATAGTCTGTTCGGGATTGAATTTACGCTTGATCCACTCAACCCTTTCAAAAGTACTTACCAACCATAGAGGAAACCTCATATCTGACACGATTCTTTTTCTGGTAATCTCAAACCCTCTTTTATCGCCCGAAATCATGCAAATATTCAGATGGGGTTTTATTAACAATAGGGCATCGTGATCATCGGGACCAAAAACTTTCATAACCTTCCCCTTGTCGGTATAGTAATACTGGCCATCAGTTAAGACGCCGTCTACATCGATAATAAAGTTCTTTGGTTTCTCGTTTTTATTTCCCATAGATAAAAGTACATCATATTTAACTAAAAAAATAAAGACTTGACTTTTTAACAATATATCACTGTAATATCTTGGTTGTCGAAGACCAGTTGTCCAACAAGCGGCCGCTCGCTGAAGCTCAATCCGACCACCTCAGCAATTCTATTTCACTACGAAAACAAAACCCGCGCATTAAAATTTAGCTTGGGTTGACTGCCTGTGAATATCCGAGATATACTGAAGAAATAGCGCCTCAAATCAAATGAAATTTTTATTGCCGCTTAGGGTACTTCGTAAAAAAGAAAAAATATTTTTATTCTTTTTAAATTGGGTAGAAAAAACTAAAGGCAAGTTTATGACTCTTCATGCCAGGCCGATGTACGCTTCCGGGATTGAAAGCAATTCCAAAATAATCGGCAGCTACCCGAAAACGGCAATTGTAATGCAGGGTCCAATTCTTAAGGCTAACGATTTTACCCTTGAAACCGTAAGAATCTACAAAAAGCTTCACCCTAAAGTTCTGATCATAGTATCGACGTGGAATGATGAGGATCCGGCCTATCTTGATAAAATTCGCCAAGAAAATGCGGAGATTGTTTTAAGTGAAAAACCGAGAGTAACCGCTCCTGCAAGATTTTTCAACATTAACTTTCAAATTGCTTCCACGATAGCGGGTATCAAAAGAGCAGAAGCATTGGGAACCGAGTATGTTTTAAAAACCAGGAACGACCAGCGCATGTACTCTCCGGGTCTTTTTGAATACCTGCACAATCTCTTAGAATACTTCCCGCCGGAAAATTCTCAAAGAATTTTTATGAAAAAACGCCTGGCGGCTTTGGGAGCAAGATCCGGAGGATCCAAGCTGTATTATTTATCAGACGAGCTGCTTTTCGGCAATATTGAAGACATGGTTCGGTATTGGCAGATTAATTTAGTTAAAAAAGATACTGAGAACTTTTCCAGCGTGGAGGGCTATCTATTCTCTACTTTCTTGAAAAATATTGGCCGAGATATCTTGTGGACCATTGAAGACTCCCATGAAGCTTACGCCAAATACTGCGTAATCATCGACCCTCTGTACGCAGATTTGTACTTTCATAAATATGAAAGGCATATGGAATACCGGACTCCGAGATACAAACACATAAGACATCAGCCTCTTTTTTTCTTAGATTGGCTAAAAATATATAATAATTACAAAAACCGACAGACACCCGTTGCGTAGACCATGGGACTGTTTTAGGCGAAGCTTCAAAAACTTACCACAATCCAATCATTTTAAGACCTTTCCGATAAAACCTCATCGCTAAGTTAGGAGATTGCCATCGATGATATATGTGTCCATATTTTAACCTTATACTGCTGTTGTCGGCGATCATTTTTAGCGTTTCGAGGTAATTCGGTTTTACGGTTTTATTGCTTCCTATCCGTCCGCTTCTTGCAAATATAATCATTTTAGGAAATTTTAACTTCCTCATCTCTCTCCCTGACGGACTTACATATCTGCCGTCCCGGTAATTAATGATGTTAAATCCGACTTGGTCCAGAAAATATTTGATGGACTCCCTATAAAACATGAAGGGATGCAAAATCTCTGAAACATATTCTATCGGATAAGCCAATAAAGGGTTCATCGGGTCATGAATAATTAAGATCAAGACCCCCCGTTCAGATAACAAGCTTTTTATTTTTTCCAAATTTCCCCTGGGATCCAAGGTATGGTTGAGCGCCTTGGAGAATAGTATGACATCAAATTTTTTGCCCGGGTTCCAGTTCTCTAAAATTCCGGTATACACCTCTGCTCCGGTCTTTTCCTTTGTATATTCGGCGTGCTTTACTATCGGTTCAAGTCCGTACAATTTTGCCGAAGGATAAATTTCGCCTAAACATTTTAAGGCCCCGCCGCAACTGCACCCTACATCGAGAATACTTTGAGGCTGAAAACCAATATTCTTCCGACATAGTAAGGCGGCATTTTTAAAAAAATAATTGTATTGATTTTGGAATAACTTATTATTACCCGCATCTGTCCCGTCAACCGCAATCCTGTAATCGGCCCGATTCATTTCTTCATATTGTCCTTTGGCCGGTCGGGGGTTTAAATAAATTAAACCGCAATTTTTGCAGACAACCGTATTTATATCCAGGCCGAATCTTTCTTTGCCGCAAATAATTTGAGTCTCATTTTTACCGCAAAGATTACAAGGTAAAGATTCCATTTCAGCAATATATTTTTTTAAAATATTAACCTCGTCCATAATTATTTACTTAAAAGGTTATTATAAATTTGAACTTGCCTATCCATTAGAGAATTTAGATCAAAGCGATCCCGAACCTGTTGTCTGCCAAAACGACCAAAACCGGGCCATAGCTCCGGATGATCCATGCAATACAGTACCTTCTCGGCTAATGCCATATAATCTCCTTCCGGAACCATAAAACCGTTTTTGCCATCAACTATCTGCTCGTTAAAGGCACCGTGATTAGTGGTGATGCATGGAAGACCGGTAGCAAGGGCTTGTAGGACAGAAGTGGTCATCTAAAAAGTTTAAAATGTAAAGATCAAAGTTAAAAATTAAGGATACTCGCAAAAGTCGGTTAATTTCGCGAGTTACAATAATTTTACATTTTGATTTTTAAATTTTTCATTAGGTTATTCCTGGTCTCCGTCAGACGCCATCTTTGACGGCTGAAGGTACAGATGCATACCCATTAAATATTTCATTGCATCTTCTATCTTCATGTATCCTTTATAAGAGACGACATCATCCAAATCGAGGTCTGTGGTCATTTTTCTAAGCTTTTGATCAAGTTCTCCGCCTCCGATAAAACTGAAATGAAACTTCCTATTCGCCTTCTGCTTTACGATGGCTAAGGCCCTTAGAATGTCGTCAAATCCCTTTTTCTCCACAAACCGGCCCATCGCCGCAATTTCGAATGTCTCGCCGGGAGAAATTGTCCTCTCCTTAAACGGATGCGCGTCAACATCAATCCCGAATATCGACACGGTGTGAACTCTTTTTTCGTCAAACCCCATATCTACTACGCGTTTTCTCATATAATCCGACATGACGATAAACTCCGAATCAGTCTTCTTGAGCCTGTCGTAAATATGAGGATTTTCTTTTACCCTCCGGCTCACGTCCTGTCCATAGAAGGAGGTCAGCAGTTTACCCTTGATTCCGGCTATATCTCTTATGGTCAAAAACCGAGCGGCTATAACTCCGTCATGGAGATGGATAAGATCGTATTTTTTGCCGGCAAAAGCTTCAGACCAGAAAAGAAATTTCAGAGATAGGGCATTCCGGCCGTATTCCCCGACATTCAAACTTTTGAATAAAGTTCCCGGAGAAACTAACAAAAGTCTGATAATTTTCGGCAGAGCCAAAGCGATTCTTACGATTTTGTTCTCGGGCATCCCTATATACCTCGTCCGCTCAGACATTTTATATTTACGATAAACATCGGACACATTCTTTTCGTCCTGACGTTCAAAAGAATAAATATCCACGTCAAAACCCCGATCTAAAGCACCGGCGACTTGATTGATCATCCAGGTTTCAGACACGGCTGGAAAAACTCCGACAACAAATGCTATCTTCTTCATACCAAAATTTAAAATGTAAATATCAAAATTAAAAATTCAGGATACCCGTAAAAATCAAGGGGTTTTACGGGTTACAATAATTTTACACTTTGATTTTTGAATTTTTCATTAGAATTAGAATGCGTTGCACGCCTCAATCACCTGTTCTATCTGCCTTTTAGTCATCGTTCCATAAAGGGGCAAGCTGATAACCGTATCATGTATCTCTTCGGTTATCGGATACTTTTGACTCTTCCATTCTTTAAATGCCTCCTGTTTGTGGGGCGGGACCGGGTAATGAATGAGGGTTTCGATCCCCTTCTTCAGCATATGCTCGGCAAATTGCTCTCTGTCTTTTGCTCTGATAGCGAAAAGATGCCAGACATGGGATTTCTTATCTTTAACTTGAGGTAGGGCAATCTTTTTATTTTTAATACTCTCCAGATAAAGGTCGGCTATTTTCCTGCGCTCGTCATTATCTTTGTCTAAATATTTTAACTTAACCGAAAGAACCGCGGCTTGCAGTTCATCTAAACGGCTATTAACGCCCTTGTAACGGTTGTAGTATTTTTTATAGCTCCCGTAATTTCTTATAGCGCTGACCACCTCCGCCAACTTAGGATCGTTAGTGGTCACAACCCCCGCATCACCTAAGGCACCAAAGGGTTTTGAAGGGTACAGGCTGTGTCCGGCGGCATCTCCCAAATTTCCAGATTTTCTCCCCTTGTACTCGGCGCCGTGAGACTGAGCTCCGTCTTCAATTACTTTTAGATTATATTTATCAGCAATTTTTCGAATTTTATCCGAATATCCGACCCGTCCATACAGGTGCACCACCATGATCGCTCTTGTCTTATCGGTGATCTTCTCCTCAATCAGATCCGGATCGATGTTGTACGTCGCCAGATCAGGCTCAACTAAAACCGGCTTGAGCCTGTTTTCAGTAACGGCAAGTATGCTGGCAATGTAGGTATTGGCCGGAACGATGACCTCATCGCCCTCTCTCATGATTCCCATTTCTTTGTAGGCACGAAAAATCAGAATGAGCGCATCGAGTCCGTTGCCCACCCCTACCGCATATCTGGTTCCACAGTACTTGGCAAATTCTTTTTCGAATAAGATTAACTGTCTGCCCAAGATATACCAGCCGGAATCAAAAACATTCTCAATAGCCTTCATGAGTTCTTTCTTCATTGGAGCATTCAAACTTTTTAGATCCAAAAAGGGTATCATCTACTTAAATTAGAAATTAGAATTTCGAAATACGAAACAATATCGAAGATCGAAACTCCAAACATTTGAATACCCCGCACGCCCACCGGCCACCCTCTAAAAGCTTCGGGCTTATTGTTTGTTTCGAATTTCTTGTTTCGCTATTCGGATTTGATCCTATGGTTAATATACCCTAAATACATGCTTTTTCAAATCGTCAGGTAGTAGATGTTTGAGTGGCTTTGCCGTGGCAATTTTCTTTAGAAAATTGCATCTCAAACATTCACTACCCGACAAATCAAAGAGCAGACTAATCAGTCTGCTCTTGGGGGACACTTTAATTAACTTATAACCCTCGGATCCGGAAGCGGAATAACAAACTTCGACTTCAGGCCCTTGGCTCGCCAATTCTTCATGATGAAATCGGCGTAATGCCATGCGAGAATGACCACATAGTCCGGCTTCTCTTTTAGAATAATGCCGTTAGCCACGATAGGAATATGGGTGCCGGGAAGATACCTTCCAACCTTTTCTGACTCCGGAAGCTGAGCTATGTATGGCATCAGGGTTTTATCTAAACCGTAATAATTAACCAAGACCGCACCGCGTCCGGGACAAGAATCGGCAACAAATCTCAACCCCTGGTTCTTGGCCTTATAGGCTAAATCGAGAAATCTTTCACGACATTCACTAACCCGAGCCCGGAACTGAGCCCAGACCGCTGGCACAAACAGCCCCCGACTTTCTTCAAGAGCAAGCAGGTTGCCCACCCTCGAACTGACCGGACGCACACCTTTACGCGCCACATAAACACGGATGCTTCCTTCGCGGGAAGAGAGCTTCTCGGCATCGAAAACTTCCATTCCATAATACGGGAACAGCTTGGTCAGCGACTTCAGGCTATATAACCTGATATGCTCATGATAAACCTGGTCGAACTGATTGCGATCCAAGACATCAAGAAGATACTGGCTCTCGGTAACAAACATTCCGTCTTTATCCAGTAGTCTGTCGATACCGCGCATCACTTTACCCAACGGAGCCATATGAGCAAAAACATTGGTCATTGTTGCCACCTTAGCTTTCCCGTATTCTTTAACTGCTTGTCGGGCAACGCCTTCAGTGAAAAACTCCTGCAAAGTTGTGATTTTGTTTTCTTTCCGGGCGTATTTGGCCATATCTGTCGGCTCAACGCCAAGCGTACGCATGCCATGGGACCGAAATCCGGTGAGCAATGTCCCGTCATTACAGCCTATATCAACGCATAGGGCCTTCTGCGGAACATTCAACCGCGTAACCACATCATCGGCATAAGTCAGCAGATAATCCCGTAAAGGCTTTGAAATTCCGGCCCTATAAGGATAGTCGGCGGGATAAATGATTTTCCCGTCCACGACATGGTCAAGCTGACCGAGTCCACAGTCGGAACATATCATTAGGCGCAAAGGATAATAAATCTCCGGCTCGTTGATCGTTTTATTTGTTAAAAGAGCATCGCAGGGAGGTTGATGGCCTAAATCTATACCCTCAAAAAGGTTGGCCGAGCCGCATATCTGACATCGGTCCATCCTGCCGATTGGCGCATCATGATTGGGTATTTTCATGGTTTAAGCTCCTCCCGATTTATTCATTGTGATGTTACAGGAAATAATTAATTAAATCAACGATAGCTACCGAGGGTAGATTAGTTAACCCTATAAGGAATTTACAAAACCAACTTTAAGCGAAGCCCCGGCCGGCATATTGGGAGATTTGCGCAGGCTTCTATTTAAAACCTTAAGCGAGGCTTTAACCTATTGAAGGGATTTACGAAAAACTAAGGCGAAGCCCCTTGTCTATCTGAAGCATTTGAGACCCCGCCCCTTGCATGGTTCTGAAGGGGCGGGGCGAACATAGCTGAGTCCCGTCGCTGGCGGGACGGAGGCGTGCTGAAGATAGATAAGGGGCGAGCGGAATTTATTGGCGTGCCTCGAATAAGCCAAGGCGGAGTGACTTTATGCCGCGCCCTCATTACTTCTGTTTATCGCTTTCAGACAAATCCTGTTTTAAACCTTCCGGCCTACAATAAGAATCTCGAATCCAAAATACCTCGATACGAACCGGTTAGAAACTTTATCAGATAATCTGACTACTTTATCGGCAATTCCGCTGATAGGCCCGAAGATCCGATAGCGCCGCTTAAGTCTTGCGATCCCATAAGCCGGATAAAATCCATCCTCTCCCGCAATGCTTAATCCATATTTTTTAAAAATATCCCTAAGCTCTCGACGGGTAAAAGATTTTTCAAAGCCATACTCGTACTTTTTCCCGAGAAGAAATTTATTGAAAGTATGGGGATTCCAGAAGTTAACCACCGAAACAATCAGCAGTCCTCCCGGCTTAACCGCTCGGACCATTTCTTTAACTGCCGACTCATACTCGGGTAAATGCTGGATCACCGCATCACAAAAAACCACATCAAAACTTCCGTCAGAAAATGATAGTCCGAAAATATCTTCCTGTTTTGTCTCGACATTGCCCACTCCAAGCTCGCTTGATAGCTTCCGGACCTCGGAAAGAGATTCCTCCAGAATATCCGTAGCCACGACTCTTGCTTTCGGAAAATCCTGAGCAAATCTTACGGCAAACCTCCCGCTCCCCGTCCCTATTTCCAAAATTGAACCGACATCGGCCGGAATATATTTCTTGACGACTTTATAGCTTTCGACGGACAATCGGCTTCCTAAGATCTTCTTACCCGAAACCCCCCGCTCTTTTACCCAAGCATCCCGCCAAGTAGCGTTAATTTGATCTTGGTTTGATTTATTCATTATTTTGACAATTATAGCTTAAATGATACAGCAATGGCCATAGCACGTAAACAACTTTACTAAGACGTTAAAATTTGATATAAATTTAGCTATGAATTTGAAGAAAAACCAGAAAGCCAAGGTGGCTCTAATAACTGGGATTACCGGACAAGACGGCTCATACTTAGCTGAATTTTTACTTGAAAAAGGATACGAGGTTCATGGAATCATGCGACGCTCCAGTACTTTCATTACCGGACGCGTAGAACACATACTCAAAGATATTCACGAGAAGAAGCCAAAATTAATAATTCATTATGGGGACTTGGCGGATTCAAATACTATAAGGAGACTGCTCTACTCAATCAAGCCCCAGGAAATATACAATTTGGGTGCGCAATCTCATGTGAGGGTATCTTTCGATATTCCGGAATACACAGCAGACATAACCGGCCTTGGAACTCTCAGAATCTTAGAAGCAATCAAGGACTACCAACATGACACCGGACAAAAAGTGAAGTTCTACCAAGCATCCAGTTCTGAAATGTTCGGTTCCGCTCCTCCGCCGCAAAACGAAAATACATCTTTTCATCCCAGAAGTCCTTATGCTGTCGCCAAGGTTTTTGCCTACAACACAACCGTAAATTACAGGGAGGCCTACAATATATTCGCCTCCAATGGAATACTATTTAATCATGAAAGCCCCCGACGAGGAGGAACTTTTGTGACCAAAAAAATAACCCGGGGCATAGCTCGAATCGTAGCCGGAAAAGATAAGAAGATATATTTAGGCAATCTGGAGGCCAAAAGAGACTGGGGTTATGCTCCTGAATATTGCGAAGCAATGTGGCTAATGCTTCAGCAAAACAAACCAGACGACTATGTCATAGGGACCGGAGAAACTCATTCGGTAAAAGAATTCGTGAAGCTCGCCTTCCAAGTGGCGGGTCTCGGTAGCTACAAAAAATACATCGAGATTGATCCGCGCTATTATCGGCCAACAGAAGTTAATGTCCTTAAGGCCGATCCGACTAAGGCAACGAAGATTCTTGGCTGGAAGCCCAAAACTAAATTTGAAGACTTGGTTAGAATCATGGTAGAGGCGGATCTAAGAAATGAAGGAATAAAAATATGATTAAACTGATAAAATCTACCTTCTACCGGGAGAGAGAGACAAAAGATAAGCTCACTAACTTCATCGGCCGAACCAGTCAACTAAGCTTCGGACCGGAATGTGAAAAATTTGAAAAGAATTTCGCCGAGTACCAGGGTAGAAAGTACTGTATCTTCTTTAACAGCGGCAGCTCGGCTAACTTGGCGCTTATTCAGGCACTATTGAACTCCGGCCAACTAAAGCCGGGCAACGAGGTCGGTTTCTCTGCTTTAACTTGGGCTACCAACGTAATGCCGCTGATCCAGCTTGGACTAAGGCCCGTACCCATAGACATTGAACTGGATACTCTGAATATATCCAGCAAGAAAGTAACTGAGTCCCTAAAAAACAAAGGTCTAAAAGCACTCTTTATAACGAACCTTCTCGGTTTTTGCCACGACATAGACCAAATAAAGAAAATCTGCCAAGACCAAAATATGATCCTAATCGAGGATAATTGTGAAGCCCTGGGTACTGTATATAAGGGTAAGAAGTTAGGAAATTTTGGATTAGCCAGTACCTTTTCCTTCTTCGTAGGTCATCATATGTCAACTATAGAGGGCGGGGCGGTCTGCACTGACGATAAAGACTTGGCTAAAATGCTCAGAATAGTCCGAGCCCACGGTTGGGATAGACACTTAGAAGAGGAAGAAAAAGAGGAATTAAGGGCTAAACACAGAGTAAAGCAGTTCCATGCCCAATATACATTTTATGATTTGGGCTATAACTTGCGCCCGACAGAAATCAATGGATTCTTGGGCAACGAACAGCTCCGTCACATAGATAAAATAATTCAAAAAAGAAATCAAAACTTTACTCAGTTAGCTAAAACAATCTACGCCAATAGGGCCTTTATTCCTCTGCGCCACTCCCATATAGACATGGTCTCGAACTTTGCCTTTCCGGTATTATGCCGCTCGCAAGGAGATCACGACAGGCTCGTTAAAAAGCTAAAAAATAAACTTGAAATTCGACCCATTGTCGGCGGCAGTATGATTCTTCAGCCATTTTTTAAGAAACATAATCGGGATCAAACCGAAACATCAAGCTGTCCCAATGCCGAATTCGCGCATAGAAATGGATTTTATTTCGGCAATAATCCTGAACTGACTAACTCGGATCTCAAAATAATTACCGCGTTGGTAAGATAACAAAGAGCTAATGATCAGCAAGGCTTCGTACAAGAAAATTGTTGAGACAATGCCCATTACATGCGTGGAGTTTATTTTAATCCATCGGCGCAAATTCTTGCTCGGCAAAAGAGCCAACGCGCCGGCAAAAAATAAATGGTGGTTTCCCGGTGGAAGAATTTTAAAAAATGAAAAAATATTAAACGCTGTAATGCGTAAAATAAAAGAAGAAACCGGATTATCGACAAGTGTGATTACAAAGATCCGCTTCCTGACAGTAAACGAAGTATTTTTCCCCGACAGCGCCTTCAAGTACCCCTGCCACAATATTAATATCATACACGCCGTTACAATAAAATCAGCGGGTAATACTCGGCCGGATAGCCAGCATTCGACCATTCAGTGGTTTTCACGCATAGATAAGCAATGGCCTAAATACGTTCGCGAGGTTCTTGCATCAGCGGGATTTAAATAACAAACAAAATGGATAATTATTTTAAAAATAAAAAAATATTGCTGACCGGTGGAGCCGGTTTTTTGGGTAGACGGGTTGCTGATCGCTTAGTACGGGCAGGAGTATTGAAAAAAAATATAACGATCCCCCGCTCAAAAGATTACGACTTACGACTCTTAAGCAACTGTGAGAAGCTGACGGCCGAACAAGATATCGTAATCCATTGCGCAGCAATAGTCGGAGGAATAGGCTATAACAAAGAACATCCGGCAAAGGCCTTTTATGATAATATAAGTATGGGAGTCAACCTGATGGAAGCTTCGCATAGGGCCGGTGTTAAGAAATTTATAATGATCGGGTCTGTTTGTGAATACCCTAAATTTACTCCCGTACCGTTCAAAGAAGAAGATCTCTGGCTGGGCTACCCCGAAGAAACCAATGCTCCCTATGGAATAGCGAAAAAGGCTGTTTTGGTACAAGGCCAAGCCTACAGACAGGAATACGGATTTAACTCGATACACCTTCTCCTCGAGAATCTATACGGCCCCGGCGATAACTTTGATCCCGCCTCAAGCCACGTTGTTGCCGCCCTTGTCCGCAAAATAGTTGAGGCCAAGAAAAATAATAAGCCCCTTCAGGCATGGGGTACGGGCAAAGCTACTCGAGAATTTCTTTATGTCGACGATGCGGCAGAAGCGATAGTCTTAGCTACGGCAAAATACAATAAACCGGAACCGATCAATATCGGATCGGGGCAAGAAATCTCAATCAAGGAATTACTGGGACTTATATCCAAAGTGGCGGACTACAAAAATAAAATTATCTGGGATAAAGAAAAGCCGGATGGCCAACCCCGCAGAGCAATCGATATTAGCAAGGCCAAAAAGGAGTTCGGATTTACGGCTAAGATAAAATTAAAAAACGGCCTCAAGGAAACCCTGAACTGGTATCTTAAAAACAGCTGAATATTTTAATGAGCCTGAATACTTTCCAAAAAATAAAATACATTTTTGTATTAAGTAAGGATCTTATAGGACCGTATAAATCCGGCCTTATTCTGACCATCCTGCTTGGCTTTTTGAACGGTTTGGCCGGAAGCATAGGAATAGGCGTCGTTATTCCCCTATTCTCATTGTTCTCTAACGTCGCCGTAGAGGGCACAGACTTTATTACAAGAAACGTAGCCTGGTCTTTTTCTTTTCTTCATATTCCGTTAACGCCGGCTTTTTTGATCGCTTTTATGGTCGCTCTCTTTGCGTTAAAGGCCCTGACCCAGTTTTTCTCAAAATACAATACTGAAAAATTAGTCGCCCGGCTCGAAGAAGATCTCCGAAAAGATCTGTTCGAAAAAACCCTGAAAGCCGACTGGCCGTCTTTAATGGAGCAAAAAACTGGCTATCTTGAGAGGGTGCTTTTATTTGATATATCCAACGCCGCATCGCTCTTGAACCAAGTAAGTTCAAGTATATTAATCGCGACCAGCTTTATCGCCTACGCCTTTGTCGCATTCAAGATATCGTCTACCGTTACGCTCATGACCATGGGCTTCGGAGGAATCCTTTTCTTTCTCTTCAAACCGTTATTTTTTAAGACCAGGAAAATTTCAGAAGAAATAAGTGCTACCTTTAAGGAGGTTGCCCACCATGTCGGAGAAAATATCATAGGCGCTAAGATAGTGAAGGCCACCTCAACCGAGGATAGGGTCATAAGTAAGGGCCTCCACTATTTCGACAAGTTGAGAAGGGCAAGAATAAAGATGAGTTTTTACACCTACTCTTTAGGACAATCTCTCGAACCTACCGGCATAGCTTTCGTGGGGCTTCTGTTTATTTTCACATATAGGACTCCTGAATTTAATATCGCTGCTTTTGGCGTTGTCGTTTATCTAATCCAAAAAATGTTTTCATTTATCCAGTCGGCCCAAAGCCAAATGCAAGGATTTAACGGATTGATTCCCTACCTGGAAAGTACGGCGGAATACAAAACTATTGCAAAGAATAGCGTGGAGGTAAATCGTGGCACTGATGATTTCGAATTTAACAAGTCTCTTGAGTTTAAGGGAATAGAATTTTCATACCCTCGCTCAGGAGAAATTTTAAAGAATTTAAATTTTTCAATTCAAAAAGGAGAGGTGGTTGGGATCATCGGACCCTCGGGAGTAGGGAAAACAACTGTCGTAGACCTCTTGCTACGGCTCTTAGAACCGGACGGCGGCCAAATACTGCTTGACGGTAAAAATATACTGAAGATAGATCTCAAGGCGTGGCGAAACAACATCGGTTATGTCCCTCAAGACATATTCCTTTTAAATGACACCATAGAGAACAACGTCAAATTCTATGACGAAACCGTAACTCATGAGGAAATTATTAAGGCCATTAAAATGGCCAGCATATACGATTTCGTTTCTGAACTTCCCGATAGATTTCAAACCGTAGTGGGAGAAAGGGGTATTGAACTGTCCGGGGGTCAAAGACAGAGGATAGTCCTGGCCAGGGCATTGGCAAGAAATCCGAAAATCCTCGTCCTTGATGAAGCCACAAGTTCAGTAGATACGGAATCAGAAGCTTTGATACAAAAAGCAATTAGCGGCCTAAAGGGCAGGGTTACTATTTTAGTCATTGCCCACCGCTTAAGCACTATCACCAATGCGGATAAGCTGATGGTGCTCGAGGAAGGCAGAATTATCGAAGAAGGAAGACCGGAGGAATTGCTTAAGAACAAAAGTTCTCATTTTTACAAAGCTTATCATATAAAAGACTGACCTCGAAAATGATCATAAACCTCAATAAAATAGGACGCGCCGCTGGACTGATCAGGGAGTCCTTCAGGCAATACAAAATTGCGTTTGCAACCATGATAGTCTTGGGTTTTGTAACCGGACTATTGGGTAGTTTGGGAATCAGCGTCATAATCCCGATTTTTTCACTGCTTACAAATCAGACAATCGAGGGAACTGATTTTATAAATAAAATCGTCGCGCATTTATTAAATTTTCTCCACATTCCGCTTACACTGCCATTTCTTTTAATGCTCATAGTCACGCTTTTTATTTTAAAAGCTATAACGTTATTTATGATTAAGTTTACGAATGAGAGAATGACCGCAAAATACGAAGAAGAAACGAGGACTATCTTACTCGAAGACACCATTCGGGCCGTTTGGCCATACTTGATCAATCAAAAAATCGGCCATCTGGAAAGATTGATCTTAAGCGATACGGGCCAAAGCGCAGGAATCCTGAACCTTCTCACTTCCTTTGTGATCGCGATGACAAGCTTTATCATGTACGGTCTGGTGGCCTTCAATGTATCGGCTTCGATCACGATACTATCGATACTTGCTGGTGCCTTAATCTTTGTCGGCCTTAAACCGTTACTTTTTAGAACGCGTCAGCTTTCGAAAAGGATCGCCGATGTTTATAAAATAGCAAGCCACCATATAGGCGAAAGTATGATCGGGGCTAAAATAATCAAGACTACATCTTCTGAAGATAAGGTGATCGAGAGGGGCCGTCACTATTTTCAGGAATTAATGAATGCGAGAACAAAGGCATTAACCTACGGAATTTTTGCCAATGCCCTTTTTGAGCCGCTCGGACTGATATTCATGGCATTCTTATTTATGTTTTCGTACCATAGGCCCGGTTTCAGCATCGCTTCGTTCACAGTCGTAGTTTATCTTATTCAACGCATGTTTAATTTTTTAGAATCCGCCCAGGGTCAAATTCAGAGCATTAACACCCAGCTCCCTTTCCTTGAGTTAGTCATAGAACACCGAAAAGTCACAAGCAACAACAGGGAGATATACGAAAATGGGGAGAGATTTGATTTCAAACATGCATTAAAATTTAATCATGTTAGCTTTGCATATGATGCGCAAAAGAAAATACTATCAGATATCTCCTGTTCTATACAGAGGGGGGAGATAACTGGTATTGTCGGGCCCTCCGGAACCGGAAAAACCACGTTTGTTGATCTGATTCTTCGTCTTTTTATTCCGGGAGCAGGCGAAATTATGATGGATGATAAAAATATTTCTACCGTCAACTTAACAGAATGGAGAAGAAACATAGGCTATGTCCCCCAAGATACGTTTCTCCTAAATGATACCATTGAGAATAATATAAAATTTTACGATGACTCAATGTCCAGGCGCGACGTTGTAGAAGCCGCCCAAATGTCTGACATTTATGAAACAATCCAGAATTTGCCGGATAAATTTGAAACTTTGGTTGGAGAGAGGGGTCTGAAGCTTTCCGGAGGACAGAGACAAAGAATATCTTTAGCTAGGGCGCTGGCAAGAAAACCCAAAATACTGATTTTGGATGAGGCTACAAGCGCCATAGACAATGAATCGGAGGCCCTCATCCAAAATGCTATCAGTCAATTACGAGGCAAGATCACCATAGTAATAATAGCTCATCGACTTTCGACAATAACAAACTCCGACAAGCTTATTGTTGTTAATCAGGGAAGAGTGATAGAAGAAGGGTCGCCAAGAGATTTACTGGCCGACCAGAATTCATATTTTTATAGAATGCATAAAAACGTAAACGCTTACGCAGATTTGCCGCCGGCATCGTAATTCATAATATTATACTTTTACGATACCGCTATCCAGCTTGCGGAGAAATGCGTTGAGATCTTCCGGCGTACCAAGGCCATGCATTTTTTCGACAGATATATTCCTGGTAAATACTTGCTTCCCTCCTAAAATCAGCTCGTTAAAAACCGGGCATACATAAAATTCATTGTTGTACCTTATATTTTTCGCAATCATCTCCTGGGCAGCGGCAACAAAATGTTTTCCGTGCTTAAAATAATATATCCCCACGGTAGCCCTGTCGGAGATTACTTTTTTTTCCGCAACTTCCGCCACCCTGCTTGCCCTGTCGACTCGCGCATAACTCCATTTTGGATGACTTGATTTAAAAGTCAGGATTAATCCATCACCCTTAGCGCGTCCTCGATTGATAAAATCATTGATATCATAATCAATAAACTGATCCGAGTTGGCGATCAATAGATCATCATCGTTATCGATATATTGCGCAGCGGTTAAGACCGTGCAGGCAGCGCCTTGAGTCATCCCTCCAAGCTGAACAATCTCGAATTTATTTTTTGTCGCACTTTTTAAAATATTATGGAGGTCGTATTTTTCTGCATGCTCTCTCTGGCAGATAAATATGAATCGGTGTGCACACCTGGGACGGAGGTTGCTTGCAACCAGCTCTATCATGGCCTTCCCCTTCACATCAATAAGCGGTTTTGGAAACACAAAACCTGCCTCCTGAAATCTTGAGCCCTTGCCGGCCATTGGAATAACAATATTAAGCATAAACTATAGATAGCTTAGAGCAACTAAATGCCTTCGCTGTAAAATAAAGATAAGTTTACGTCTTCGGTATTTCTAACCTGAAGAACCTTGGCCCCGCTGGCTTTTGCGGCCGCAATGCCATGAGGGGCATCCTCCACAATAATACATTCGCTTGGCTTAACCTGCAAGCGCCTGAAGGCAGTTAAATAAATTTCGGGATCCGGTTTAGGGTTGGTAACCTCGTCGTTTCCCAGGATCAGATCAAAATAATCGAATAAATGGGCGGATTTTAACATTAGGTGGAGGGTTTCACTGATTGAATTTGAGCAGCATGCCAATTTATAATTCTGTCCCTTGAGGTACCGTAAAAGAATGATTTTCGAATAATCGGGAACACAATATGACGGAATGAGATCTTTTGTGTAATTCTGCTTAATCCTGTTAATAAACTCACGTAAACCAACAGGAAGACGGTTCTTCCGCTCAAGTTCTTCGAGTTTTTTTCTGGTAGGAAGCCCGTTGAAAAAATTATAATGCTCGTCCTTCTCAATGGCAACTCCAAACAAACTCAAAGCGCAGTTTAGCGCCTCAAAGTGAGCGGCAGGCATATTGACCAATACGCCATCCAAATCAAAAATTATAGCTTTATATTTCATTAAAGTTGGCTACGAAATCAGAGCAAATGCCATAGCAATCCGGCAACTTTTTTTTATCGGTTATCCCCAGTACTTCCGGTTTAACCAGCACAGACACGGGACAAATTTCTTTGCTTTTATATGTCCAGATAAACCCCTTTGAAGTCAGGGCAAAATTGTCTTCCTGATTCCAAAAAAAATGTATTTTTTTATTTTGCTGCATTTTTGCCAATGCCGCGAAGTTCTTCGCATGACACCACAATTTGTCATTTTCCAAAAAGCTCTCCTCTATTTGATATCGGGGAGCATCGTGACCAAGCCAAAAAATACCATCAATAAGCCTTACATCAATTTCGGCATTATAGCCTCGGGTCAAAACCTCTATAATATACCCGGGACTGTTCTCCCTTTCCGGATTTTCACCGCTAATATTGCCCCGATGCGATATTAAAACCATGGCAGTTTTATTCTATCTATACTTTAGCGGATGGTCAACCGTTCTCCAGTTTTTTTAATATTGCTAAGATACGAAAATATTGATATCTTAATGAATAATACTTGCCAAGATACTCCGCCAAATGAGTTATTTAACGCCAACTAAATACAGAATTAAATTAGTTTTTTATATAAAAAAGCTCGCAGTGTCTATTTTGCATTTCATTGAGAATTCAAGGGGTAAATTTATAACCATCCGGATTAGACCAGTCAAAGCTTCAGAAGTAAAAGCTAATATGGGCATCGCTGTCGTCAATCCCAAAACGGCAATATTGATAAGGGGAGAAATTATTAAGCCCAATGATTTTACCCTTGAAACCGTAAGAACCTACAAAAAGCTTCACCCTCAAGTACCTATTGTGGTATCCACCTGGAATGACGAGGAGCCGGCTTATCTCGAGAAAATTTACCAAGCAGGTGCCGAAGTTGTCCTCGTTAGAAAACCCTCGATAGCCGGGCCTTTCCATCTTAATTTTCAAATTACGACTACGATTGCAGGAATAGAAAAAGCAGCGGAATTAGGCGTGGAATACATACTTAACACTCGAAATGACCAGCGCATATATGCTCCAAAAATCATTGATCATTTGCATAACCTAACAAGATTCTACCCCCCGGAAAATTCTCAAGAACAAAATATTTTTTTAAAAAACCGCATAATAGCTCTGGGGACAGAGGCTTTAGGATCTCAGTTATACCACTTATCCGATGAGTTCCTCTTCGGTCATATTAAAGATATGACTGCTTATTGGCGAATTGACCTGCTAACAAAACCTCTTTCCTTCGGAGGCCCCGAGAACCATCTTTTTACAACTTTTCTAAAAACAATCGGCCGGGAAGTTAAATTTACGATGGAAGATACCTTAGAAGATTTTGCCAGATATTGCATAATTATCGACCCTTCGCATTTAGATTTATACTGGCGTAAACATCAAAGACATCTTGAATACCGCTCGTTACGTTTTCAAAACAAAAAATATCCTTCTATTTTTTTCCTGGACTGGCTGAAACTTTATTATGACTTTAAGAATAGAGAACAAATTAAAAAATAAAACCATGGTATATCCATGGTTCTTTCTATAAGCGAGCGACCTCAACATCCGAATGATAGAATTTACCGCCCTTGCGACCATACCAGACAATCTCTCGGGCATAAGAAACTAAATCTCCTTTAAAAACTACTGATGGTTTTACGACCAGTCGATTAGATGCTAAGGCCAGCTTGCCTTCTTCGTCTAAGTAAGCCTTGGCAAAGTAGTCATGAAGATCATATTCTAAATTAACGCTAAACTCGCCATCTGAATAAGGATCCACGACAAGAGCCCTCTGATAAGAAAGGAGATTGCTCAGTAAAGTCCGATCGACAGATCGTCCGGATTGACCTAAAAGATCATCTACAAACCCAGCCAATTCCCGATAGAATGTTTCCTTGTCAGTAACACAATTGAGGAAAGCTGCCTCTTCTAGCGGCCAGTAGATCTCGCCAAATTTAGGCATAACCATATCTAATCTTCCGCCCTGAATCGATCCGGAAACTATATCGGACACTCTTACAAGCTGTTGACCCAAAAGGGTTTCAGGACGACTTGAAAAGTAATCAATTAACTTTTCGTAAAAAACACTGTACTGAACACCAAATTGTTTCCTTAAGAATAGAGCCATGGTTTGAGTCAGGCCGAGACAGTGAAATGACTGCACTGCCCAAGAGAAAATAAAAATTCTTTCCCAATCCTCTACGGGCATGGAGTTAGTCGAGACAACAACGTCCTGATACTCTTGGACCGGATCCGACCCTGGAGTACTGTGGGCAAGAAGAATAGGCATCTTCACCCACCCCAACCGATGCTTACGGACATAATCCGGATCACTCATCTCATCATTTGGAAGCATCAGGCAAACATAGTTATTCAAACCGTTATGCTGTCCGGCATTTATAAGCTTATCAATTCCCTCTTTGAAGGTTGTATATGTCTCACATGGCAATCCCATGATCAACTCGGTATATGTGGCTATCTTGGCCTCGCGATACTGGCGCATGTATGAGGTAAAATCTTTGATCTTAATATTCCTGCGCTTAACAGCCTCTAAGACCGTATCATTCATACTTTGAAAACTGAGCGTCGCTCCCTTGTTCATTCCGGCCCGATCAAGAATTCTGCTGATATCGAAAACCCGATCATTGCTGTTTTTAGCAGTACACATCCTGAATTTCTTGGGATATCCTTGGTATCTGGCTTTAATTTCAGCCATTTTTCGCGTCAATTCCAAATCTCTTTCAAAAATTCCCCAATTGGCGTCGCAATTGAAGATATATTCGATCCTATGCCGGCCGAACCATTCTAATTCTTCAATTATTCGGTCTTCGCTAAACTGCCAAACTTTTTGCTGATATGCCGGACCCCAGGCACAGAAGGTGCATGGATACGGACAACCACGATTTGTTTCTTGGCTGGCATTCCAGAGAAACGGCAAATCTATAATCGAGTCAAAGACTCCGGTCAAATAAGGTGACGGCAATTTAGATAAATCGCTTATACGATTCGGCAGAGATGTTTTAAGGGTCGAATTGTCAGGCCTTCTGATACTAACTCCCGGCATGGACTCGAACCCTCCACCGGAAAGAAAAGCAAGAAGAACGGCGGTAAAGGTTACCTCGCCCTCTCCGTGGATAATCAGATCCACATAGGGATACTCTCGAAAAAACCCATCAGATTTTTCCGGAATATGAATCCCGCCCATAATAACTAAGCAGTCGGGGTAATAAGCTTTTACTGCTTGGGCTAACAGTTTCTGCCATTCCCAATTCCACATATAGCACGAGAGGGCTAATATAGACGGGCTCTCCATTCTGCGAGCAACCTGATCCGGATCCTCTCTAAGGAATATGAGCTCTTTGAATGTAAAACTATTTCTTATTTCGCTTTCAGCCTGAGCATAAGCCTGTAGCACGGCCACTGAGTATGGTAAAAATGCGTTATCTCCATATCGATAATTAACCTGAGACATATAGATGTTGCGTTTCTTTTTGATCAGCAACTCCGCTCCTTATTGTAAAAGGACACCATTCAGGCCATATGGTACCACAATTTGAGGATATAACAACCTCAACCTTTAGGATCCGCGATTACTGATCAAACCAACAAGAGATCGCGATGTTTTCTTGATAATCCAGCCCAGAGCGGGAATAGATCCAACTCTTTTTAACAAAGGATGTTTCCTGATCTGATCGAACATCGAATTAATTTTCCAGCCGTAGTCTATTCTTCTTTTCTTAAGATCAACTTTAATGCCTTCTCGCTTGCAGAGCCTTACCGCATCATACATCCACTTTCCCCTTATAACCCCCGTGCGATGATAATAGTAGAGTACAGCCTCCTTAACACTGAGAAACGGCTCGGTTATAGCTTGCGATCGCTTCGATCCCTCAAGTTCCATATTCCAAGGATTCTCTCCGTCAACTAATAAATCCAAGAAGACTTTCTTACCCCAAATAGCAGCATGAAGAGAGGTTCTATAAGATGATTTTTTGTCTATTTCCCCAAGACTAAGGTCGTTTAGAAAATATTTATCAGGTCCGGGGTTAGGCAATAGGCGTATGTAGGCTATTTTATTTAAGCTCGCGTAATCAACGAGAGATTGAATATATCGATTGTTGACCGGTTTTTCTATTAAAAAGTCTTCCATCAAGTTTATGACATACGGCGTAGATATGTCTTTCAGGGCATTACGAATGTTGGTGGCCCAACCCTTGTCATCTCCTACTTTAATCGTAATTACTCTTTTATCTGAGTATTCTTTGCGGTTGGTTATTAAATAAACAGGATAAGGGCAGTTTGGCCAGTACCTAAAAAAGAGGGTAAAGAAGGGGTCCCAGATGTCGGCATTTCCGTCGAATGAAGATACGACTATACTGCAAAGCTTCCCATTTTCTTCGTCTTTTTTGAGTTTAACTTCGGCTTCTTGGATTAATTTTAAGACCCGGGCCTTGGACGAGTGCTTGGACATAATCTCTTGATATTCCGGTAGAAGATCCGTTTTGGCATATTCTTCCCTTAAAAACTTGGCTACTTTTTCAAGCTGGTACTTAAAATCGTACAAATTATTGAACTGATAGATTCTCTCGTAGTCGAGTTCTCTACTGTCCGGTTCTAAAATATCGATTCTTTCAGTCAAAAGGAGGCAGTTATTGCCCAAGATCTCCCAGAATCGAGCCGTATCATATCCCCCGCCGCCTATCGAGACCCCTACCTTTGATCGGGACAATATTTCATAAAACTCGTCGCGATTTTTGGTTTTCTCAACATGATAAGTGAAGCCGTTCTTCTTGCAAAAATCAACCAAAATCTCTTCGGCGTACCTTCTTGTCAAAGGATACTCGTCCTGTCCCCAGACACAGAAAAAGTCTATATCTTTCGGCTTTGCCGGCTCATAATATTTCGTGAAAGTGGAAGTTATACCATAGGGCAAAGGAGTAACTCCTTTTATGTAAGGCTTTTCTCGCCTGAAATAGAGAGGGCACAGGCTGAGCATCTTATCATCTATCCGTCCCCAGTCTTTGTATTCACCCGACAATACCTCGCGCTGAACCGCAAAGTCCCGGCCCTTATTCATTCCCCATTCCGAACCGTCAACATAGGCAGTTTTGTTCCACTCCCCTATCTCTTCAGCCAATTTAGAATCTGTATCCTTCTTGCACCAGAACAACAAAATTAAATCGGCATTTTTTGCAAATTCGATAAATTCTTTTTTAGGTAGAGCATACTCGATTGCCGGAAAAGGATGTTTTCTATAAGGATCTGAGGAAATGAAAAACTCAATATCGGGCTTCTCTTTCTTTAACTGAATAAGCCCATCCAAAGCCATATAGCTATCGTAGGCCCAGTCACCGTTTATTGGAGTTATGAGGGCAATTTTTTTAATCATGGGTAAAAAATTAACCTAATTATACTAATTAACCTAATTGACCTAAATAAATCGTAATAACGAAAACCTTAGGATTTAGACATTTAAAAAATTGGGAATTGATTAGAATAATTAGATCAATTAGAAATTAGAGTAATTGTATTCAGTTATTTTCTAAACCATCGATAAATCCTTCCGCCGCCTATCAAGCTAAGATAATGCAGGATATAAAGAGGCCTATGATCAGTATCCCAAGCCTTTTTAAAATAATCTCTTGCTTTGGTCATTTGATCATTGCTCCTATGAAGCAAGCCCTGCCTGAATAACTGCCCGGCAAAAATAACTGGCCGCTTCTTATAATCTTCCATATATTTATTAATTATAATCTCACGGCCGACTATTCTCTTGTTTATATCAAAGCCCACTTTCTCATACCCCTTACGCATGCTGACTAAGACAAGGGGCTGATTGATACCCAAACCTTTATACTTCTTGGAAATTCGCAACACCAGTTCCGTTTCTTGATGACTTGGTAGCCGCTCATCAAAATAACCGACATCTTCAAGGACATATTTTTTAACAATAAGGGTGACGCTAAGAAATCCTTTCAGCCTCGCTAAAACAACCTCAAAATAATCCCTGATTCCTGATGGCACTTTGGTGTCTTGAATTTTATTGTCGTAAACATTTTTAACCGCCGAAAAACAAAAGCCAACCTCTCGAGGAGTATGTTCGAATGCTTTCATCTGTATGTCCAACTTCTCCGAGAGCCACTCATCATCATCGTCGAGAAGAGCAATAAATTCGCCACCGGCCCTCCTTATGCCTATATTCCGCGCCTCGCTGCCATTTAAATCCTTGTCGCTTTTAATATACGCGACTCTCGGGTCGTTAAGGTCCCGAACGACCTCCTCTGCCCTTCTATCCAAGCCCCCGTCAACTACAATTACTTCGAGGTCTTTGTAGGTCTGGTTTAAAACCGAACTGACCGCCTTATAGAGGGGCTCGGGCCGGTTATGTGTTGGAATAATTACTGAAACCTTAGCCATGACGATAGTTTATTCACTCTTCTTTTTACCGCGTTGATTTTTCTTCGAATGAAGTAAATTTTTTGCTGAAAATTTCGGGTTTCATAAACCTTATACTGATCAAAGTTGTGATTTTTTATTATCCATTCGATATCACGGACTAAATGGCCGAGGGGATAGTTCTTATTTATATACGGAACGGTTTTATCGTTTTCATCATAAATACCGGCAGGACGTATGGTAATTGCCTTTAGGCCCTGAGACTTGGCATAAGATCTGACCAGTTCTTCGGCGACCACTTTGCTTATGCCGTACTCCGATTCAGTGGCACTTGAGCTTATATTAATCAGCTTCGACTTGTTTTCTAAGCACAGCCTCACCACATTCATGGTCCCCAAGACATTAACCAGAAATGTATCGTTGGATTTTCCGACAGTTTCACTGTTGGGTTTCTTGCCCGCCAAATGCACAACAAAATCTGCGCCCTTAAAATGGGGTCTTAATTTTTCGATATCGGTTATTTCCTCATTTACCTCTTTGATCTCGTATCCTTTCTGAGAAAGAAATGAGACCAGTCGAGAACCAATGAAGCCAGTACTGCCGGTAATCAGTATCATGTTTGATTTAGTCCTTTTTTAAATATATTCTCTAATTTATCGGTCATCTCATCCCATGTCGGCAGCTTTCTTACAAATACAAGCGCACTTTGGATAACTTGTCTTCTTAACTCCGAGTCTCGGATCAATTCTTCGACTTTATTTTTTAAATCCTCCCGATTCCCCTTTTCGGCCACTAATGAATTCTCGCCGTTAAATGCATAGTCATCGGAGCTTACATTGTCATACGTTGCTAAAGCGCACCCGGAAGCCATCGCCCATCTATGGGGCAGGGGTCGGCTATCATCTATCGAAGCCCCGAGAAAGATATCCGAATTGGCAAAAAGGCGGGCTAAGTCCTCTCCAAAGACATTAAAATGGTACTCATCGTGCGGTAAATCTATATTCTTGGCCCTTGTTCCGAATAAAACCAATCTCACATTGGGATATTTCTCTTTCAGCTCCATAACTATCTGGGCTCCCTCCTTCGAATTCTTCCATCCATAATCATGATGAAGCAATAGTATCTTAATCAATCCGTCGTCCGGTCTTCTGTCTCTTTTGTTTGGATTGAAAAGATCGCAATCAACTGAATTAAACATGACTTCGGCCTCGTAATTGAAGTCTCTTTTCAGCATCCTCTGAAGCCAGGTTGCATTTACAAATTTAATCAGCGGCAGACGAAAAACTTCTTCTACGACCTTGGGGTCGCCGTGATACATCCTTTCGTCATGCTGAATATATTGAAATTTAACCGCCTTTGTTTTCAGGTTATATAATTTTTTGGCAGACTTCCAGGAATCAGCCATCCAGACATCTGCGTCGGGAAGATCCTTAAAACTTCTGACCATCTTCAATCGCAACTTTGATCCCCGGGGTAGTAACGGGTGATCGTTGAAAAAATTCCTATAAAGACGCGATAAAAAACTGCTGTTTTCAATTGCAGCAATCACGTCATGGCCTCGTTCGGCTAATTTGTGGCCAAAGGTAAGAGAAACACTGACTCCCCCGGCCGGTTTAAGATGCGGTAATAGAAAATTTATCCTCATAAAATCGAAATCATAGAGAGGGCTAAGCTCTGTTAATTATACAATAAATATGGCCTTATTCAACCTGATTACTCTATATGAGATCCTCCTCTTTGAGGTACCTTGCGAGAGAATTTTGCCAAGAAGGTAGACTAATTTTCTTTTGATTGAGATTGTGATTTATTAGGACACTATACATGGGCCTCTTGATCCCGCTGGACGACATGTCAGTTTTTATCCCTACAATCTTAGAATTAATTTTCATTAACTTTATTATCTCTTTACCAAATCCGTACCAAGAAGCACTGCCCTGGTTGGTTATATGATATACGCCATACGGTAATTTTTTCCTAATTATTTTCTGGATAGTCTTTGCTAAGTCTACGGTGTACGTGGGCGAGGTGAATTGATCGTTAACCATCTTGATCTCCATTCCTGACCTTGCCTTATCTAATAACCTTGAAACGAAATTTCCCTTCGGCCCCTTGCCCTTTCCGAACAAAGCGCTTGTCCTGATTATATAGTTTTTAGGATTCGCTATTTTTGTAAGATATTCACCGGCTAACTTGGAAGAGCCATAGACATTGAGTGGGTTTGGAGTATCTTTTTCCGTAAAGTATTTCTTTAATCCGTCAAAAACATAGTCAGTACTTATATAAACGACGGTGGCTCCGATAGTCTGAGCGGCTTTTGCGACGTAAAAAGCTCCCAATGAATTGACCAAAAAAGCCTCTTCGGGAAAGAGCTCGTTTCTTTCGGTATCAACTATGGCGGCGCAGTTTATAACTATCTGCGGCTTTATTTTTTTTATAGCAGACTCCGCATCGGCCGATCGACTAATATCAACATCTCCGCGAGAAAGACCGGCAACCTCGTTTTGGGAAGATTTGAATATTTTTAAGAGATCGCTACCCAACTGACCATCCGCTCCGATAATAAGGACTTTCATATTTAAGCCTTGAGATTGGGATAAGTTTCTTTATACCATTGCAAAAGCCGACTTACTCCGTCTTTTAATTCCATTTGGGGCTCAAATCCAAGATTTGCTTTTGCTTTAGTTATACTGGGGCATCTTCGATTAGGCTCATCTGCCGGATAGGCAGAGGGATAATCAATTTTGACTACCGATACTTTGTTATCAAAAAGTCCGCTGACAACATTGGCTAAGTCAACGAGATTAATCTCTCCTTCATTGTTCCCTATATTATACACCTCTCCGCTTCCCTTCGATAACAATACCTTCAAAAATCCGACCGTGGCATCGGTTATGTAGCAGTACGTTCTGGTTTGAAGTCCCTTGCCATGTATGGGCAGTGATTTCCCCATACATGCATGGCTTAAAAACTTAGGCAGAACCCTATCGTCGTTAGGCTTCATGCCGGGACCATAAACATTAAACGGTCTGACTATTTTGACCGGTACACCATAAATTTTACTATAGGTCATACATAGAGTTTCACCCAGTCTTTTTGATTCATCATAGCAAGATCTCGGACCCGTCGAAGAAACATGGCCTCGGTAACTTTCAGGGGTAGGTATATGGTCCTTGTGAGGATCACCATATATCTCGCTTGAACTGAAAAACAAAAAGCTCTTAACCTTTTTCAAGCGGGCCAATTCAAGCATATTTTGCGTTCCCTTGGTGGCAACTTCGATAGTCTCCAAAGGATATTTCATATAATAAACCGGGGAAGCTATCCCGGCAGCATGAATTATATAATCGATATTCCCGGAAACTTTTATAGGAACCCGGACATCATGTTCTATGAACTTAAAGTGAGAACTCTTTTCTAATCCAAGTATATTTTTCTTGTCCCCCGTAATATAGTTATCGATGACTATAACTTTGCAGGGGGTTTTTAACACTTTTTTATTTAAATCGTAAAAGACCGAGAGAAAGTAGTTACCCAAAAAACCGGTTCCTCCGGTAATTAAAATCCTTTTCCCTTCAAGCTGTTTTGCCTCTTTTTTTATGGCCGAAACTATGACGTCTATGTCCTCCTGTACGATGGGGTGTTTCATATAATCTTTGGCTCAGGCACGGGTAATATAAACCTTCCTCCCTTGTTTCTAAAATCCGAGCACTTAACCATAATTTGTTCCGCGAAATTCCAGGCTAAAATAAACAAATAGTCGGGTCGATTATTCTCCAAGCTTTGAGAACTTACAACCGGAATATGCATTCCCGGCGTATATAACCCTTGCTTATAGGGACTATCGTCGACAACATATTCCAACAAGTCGGTTCCGATTTCCATATAATTCAAAAGCGTATTCCCCTTGGCAGGCGCTCCGTAGGCAGCTATTTTATGGCCATCTTTTTTCAACCCGCGAAGAAGGCCCTGAAGCTTAAGTCGATTTTCATTAACTCTTTTTTCGAAATTGATATACGTCTCGACTGAATCAAGCCTTAGACTCCTTTCGAGGTTATCCAGCTCATCGACAGAAGATCTGGTAGGATAAGCGGCATCCTGCCTACATACGAAAATCCTCAACGAACCGCCATGGGAGTTTACCCTTTGGACGTCAAACATTCTCATCCTACAATTATCAAATAGCACTTTCAAGGGCCAGTCTTGTCCAACGCACAATGACACCCAAATCAAGGGTCATTCCAACACAGAAAGGAGCCGAAAGCTCCCTTAAGTGAATGGCTCGTCGTATCATGCCGATATATGACTATGGATATGAACGACGAGTCAGTAACAAGCCTGGCACAGCTTAGAGAGTTTGTAAAACTTTCGCAATGTGCTGAATTTAAGAGAACTGCCGGTAAGGCCAAGACTTACGAGTGGATCGGACAAACACTCGGAAAGTTTAGATATTCTTCCGAGACGAAAAAGAATAAAGCGGTTATCAAAGAATATATTAAATCTGTAAGCGGATATTCTGATAGCCAGGTTGATCGATTAATCAAAAGGAAGAAAGATACCGGCCAAGTTTTTGTAAAAGAAAGGACTCAAAATGCCTTTCAGACCTTTTATGAAGTTCCCGATATTAGGTTGCTGGCTGACGTGGCTTCAGCCTTTGAAAATCCTAATGGCTATGCTCTCAAGAAATGTCTTGAGGATATGTATCAGATTTATGGCGATGATAAGTTTGAGAAATTAAGCCACATATCCAAAAGCCATATCTACAATCTCAGAAAGACGAAGATATATACCAGTCGGGTCCTGGTTTACACTAAAACCAAGAAAACGGCTATTCCTATCGGAGAGAGGAGAAAACCCGATAATCAAGGTAAACCGGGTTATCTGAGGATAGATTCGGTTCACCAAGGTGATTTAGACAAGGAAAAGGGAGTATACTACATTAATATCGTAGATGAGATAAGCCAATGGGAATTTGTCGGCTGCGTAGAAACAATATCCGAACAACATTTAATTCCAGTCTTGGAAGAACTTCTTAGCCTAATTCCTTTTAAAGTCATCAACTTCCATTCCGATAACGGATCGGAATATATTAACAAGGTGGTGGCTAATCTTCTAAACAAACTGAATATCTGTCAGACTAAATCAAGGGCCAGACACAGCAATGACAATGCTTTAGCGGAAGGTAAGAATGGAGCCGTCATCAGAAAGACTATGGGCTATACGCACATACCAAAGAAACATGCCATATTGATTAATGAGTTCCTGAGAAAATATTTGAATCCTCATCTTAATTTCCATCGGCATTGCGCTTTTTCTGAGGATCAAATTGATGAAAAAGGTAAGATTAAAAAAGAATACAAAGAATATCTTACTCCCTGTCAGAAATTACTAACCATAAAAAATCTTCAAGAATATCTTGTTCCAGGAATAACTAGAGAATCACTAGAAACAGAACCAAAAAAGCTGACCCATTTCGAGTCAGCTAAGAGATTACAAGAAGAAAGATTAAAGATTTTTAAACAAATTTCGGCAAAGATATGATAAGATATTTGGGTGTCATTTAGGGATTGGAAAATACTGCCTGACTCCATAATAAGAAAGGTGTTCGTGGTAAACCGTATCAAACAGGCCTTTATTAATAAAGTCGACTAAGTAAGGAAACTCAGCGACAAAGACCCCGTCACCGGATAATAAGATATCAGCTCCCTCTAAGACAGCCTTAACGTCGTCTATGTGAGCGAAGACATTGTTCGCGCTTATTATTTTGGCATTACCCCTCTTAGCAACTATGTCTTTAGCGAGGTCGGGTGTAAAAAATTCCGGCAAAGTCTCAATTCCCTCTTGGGTTGCTTTTCGGGCAATTTCGATTGCCGGATCAATCCCAAGAACTTTGGCGCCTAAGGATTTAAAGGGCTTCAATAATACACCGTCATTACTTCCCAGATCGATAACTAATTTGTTTTTTACATCAAAGTCTTTAGCTACATCCGCCGCATAAGATTCAAAATGCTCAACAAAACTGCGTGAAGTTGAAGAAACATAAACATAATCCCGAAATAAAATATCCGGGGAAACTATGTCTCTTAGTTGCAAAAGATTACATCCGCTACAAAAGTAAACATTAAGAGGATATGCCTTTTCGCTTTTAAAGTCTTCTCTTTTTAGAAAAGCATTCGCCGGTGGCTGATCGCCTAAATTGAGTACGCTCACAAGATCAGAGCTTCCGCAAATACGGCAGTTATTTTTGCGTACAAACATATAGAAAGTATAAAAAAAATTAATAGAAAATCAACTAAAATAATAATCGGCCGATCAGCTTAATCAAGTGATCCCCTATTGTCTTCGGGGTTCCATTGGCCAAATATAACTGGTAGGCATTTTTAGCTATGCGATCCTTCAGCTGAGGATTATTTTTCAATTCTAAGATTTTATCAGCTATATCCTGAGAATCTCCGCCATGACACAAAAGTATATTTTCCCGATCGGTATATAACTCGTGAATAGCCGGACCATCCATATTCAGACTTGCTCTTTCCATCGCCGAAGCCTCGTAGACCTTATTTGGGATTGCCCTGCCTCCGCGATCCAAATTTCCTAAAAGACCCAAACAAACATCAGCCTCCTTTATATACTCAGAGATCATGTACTGAGGCATTTTATCCATGAAAGTTATATTGGAAACTCGTAAATCCTCGGCTAATTTCTTTATTTTACCGTGCTCTTGTCCTCCACCAATGACATAGAACATAATATCCTGATGTTTTTCTAATATTTTAGCAGCTTTTATAATATACTCTAAGCCGTGAACGGGAATATAGTTACCATGAAATTCTACGATGAACTTGTCTGATATTGTTTTCTTTTTTGGATATAATGCTTCGTCGTCTGCGCCGATAAAAACGCGCCTTACTTTATCGCGGGACATATTAAAAGTTCTAATGAAATAATCGGCGTTGGCCTGCGTATCTAATAAGACGAGATCGGAAAGCCAACAAGAAAACCAGTCCATCGTCCAATAATAACTCGCCTTCATACTATTAGGTGCGGCCAACTTTCTATCGAAAATCCAGTTATCGTAGATAGAGTAGAAGGCATCCCAAACTACCTTCTTCCGGGTCAAAATATTAATTAGGGGAACCATGAAGCGGGAATCAGAGTAACCGACGATAACTAAGTTGAATCGCTTATCCAAATCTATGAATTTTTTGACCAAATTCACGTATTTTTTGAATCCCTTCGTCCGGTCATTGCACAATAAAACTTCTACGCCATTCTTCTGAAGTCCTTTAATGATCACGCTATTGCGGGCATAATTGGGATCAAAATCGCCGAAATAGAGAACGGCCTTGAGTGTATGTACTGAAGTTTTACTGACAGCGAAATTAATAATTTTCTGAGCACGAGAAATCCAAGAGTATCGGGTGGCATCCTGTAACGCATTTTTAGAGATTTTATTGCGTAATATACCGTCACCTAAAACGGCCTTGAGTTTTCCGGCTAAATCTTCGGAATTTTCCGCATCAAAGAATACCGCATTTTCCGAATTCAAATATTGTCTTATCGAGAGCAAGTCCGAAGCAACGATAGCTTTTCCGGCGGCCATATATTCAAAAAGTTTAATCGGCGAAGTTGTAATTGCGTGCTGATTTTTCGGTAAAGGGATCGCAACCGCATCAACCGCTCTTAGGTACAGAGGAACCTTCTGATACTCTACCTGGCCGGTGAAGGTAATATTATGCTGATTCCTAACCTCTGCTTTGTATTTTTCAACTAAATGGTATGGACCGCCGACAATGAGAAGATGTGTATTTGGTATATCGTATTTTGTATTTAGTATATTAAAGGCCTCCAGCAGAGTACCGACGCCCTTGTCCTGACCAACAGTTTCGAGACGGCCTATGTAGGCAACGACTTTCTTGTTTTGCGGAATATTCAAAATTCTCCTCGCCTCATCTTGCGACTCTTTAATACTGAAGAATTCTAAATCAACCCCGTTGGGTGCAACTAAGACTCTCGACGCATCAAGTTCATAATGCTTTCTTAGTTGCTCGAGCGTTCCTTCCGAATTAACAATAACTTTTCTCGAATTTTTTAAAACATATTTCACATCCCATCGGAACTTTGACGAACGATAGTCGTGAACTTCCGCAATAGGATCGAACCCGAACAAACACAGAAAGAAAAGCGTGGCGAAATCACGGGAGTAAAAAACTGTTTTATTACCGTAAAAAATCGACAGGTAGACCGCTCCGAAAAGACCGAAGCTCAGCGATTGGACATAAAATGCAAATTTTCTTGGTACGAAAGAAAGACCGAACAGATCGAAATTAAAAATCTTTTTTATCCCGAAAATCCTTTTTACGCTGTAAAAATTAAAAGGGTCATCCTTCGGCGCATTTACCCGCCTTGGTAAAACAAGCTCGACTTCAACTTTTTGACCCCTATCCGCATCATCGGCATTCATTCGCATATTGGCCTCGTTCTGCGTGGCAAAAGCTTCGCATGATTTCATAATCTGCAAACTACGAGCCTTTTCTGAAGGTATTTTGGCGTTGGTGATATAGACAAGCTTCATTACAAAATTTTTAATTTAGAATTTTAAATTTTAGAATTATTATCATTGAAAATTGATTAAAAAGTTTAAAATTTGGATTGCTCATTTTGTTGCTAAATGAGCTTCGATAATTTTGCATTTTTATTTTTGAATTTTCAATTATTACTCACGATTTCATATTCTACCCCCAAATCCCCTACGACTTTCTTGAACAAATCATAATTCTGCAAAACTACTTTTCTCCAATTCTCGACATATTCATCACCAAATCTTTCGCGCGAGTAATATCCCCTTTCCCCCGCTCTTTTTAAACTCTCCTCGGCTAAGATGTCTAAAACGATCAGCTTGTCCGGCTTAGGAAGATGCTTTATATACCTCTTCATAATCTCGGCACTCATCGGATTCTCAAATACCGATAAGACATTCTGAAAATATCCCTGATCCAAAACTGCCTTGCCGTACAATCGAGCTTTTTCGTAGCGGGCATTCATATCTAAGAAAAAATTCATGAATTTATAATAGCGCAGTCCGGGATTAGGTGAATTTTTTAAAATGAAGATGGCGTTCATCAGCGAACTGATCGGATGACGGACTAAATGGACAAAATTAAAATAAAGAAGCTCTTTCTTGGTCCTTATCTTAACCACGGTAAAGCCGTCAGCTTCTAACTGTTTAGCAAAAGTTGTTTTGCCCGCCCCCGGCAGACCGAATAGTTCGATTACCATAAGAATTTTTAATTTTTACTTTAAAATTTTTATTGCATCCGGTTCCTTGGAATCTTTATCTTTAATGGTACGGACAATTTTGTGAAATATCAAAGTGAACTCGTGACTTTCTTGCCGGTATTTCTGAAGTTTTTCTAATTCATTTGGATAATAAACCGAGAGCATACGCAGCCAGTATTTGGTTTCCTGGGCTTCCTTTTTGGCTATGTAGATCTTATTGGCAAAATCCTTTCTCGAGCTGGCTCCATTGGCCTCCATGTAGTTAGCGCCGATACTGGTAGCTGATTTTATTAACTGAACCAAGAGGGGCAAGACTATCGGATCTTTTTTGACTCTTCGGCAAAAAAGAATTATTTCCTCGCCAAATCTGGCAACCCTCTCTTCTAAATCGTAGTTGTTTTTAAAATTGGCCATTATGAATCAAGTAAAAATTCTAAATTAAAAAGTAAAAATTTAATTAGGTTTCTTGAACCTAATTAAATAGGATTCTGCAAAAAAATTATTTAACGTATTCAATTTCTGGTAAGAAAAGATCCCTGATACCGTCCTGTTCATGAAGGCGGAGTTGAAAACGGGAAAAACAAAAGTAACCGGATAAATTTCGACATCCTTGAAACCATTTCCAATCAATAAGGCCCTGAATGTTTCGGGAGAGATCTGGCCCTTATGAAATTCCGAGATATGTCTGCCGGCCAATTTGCTCCGTAAATATTTAGGATTTTTAGTGATGACGAATCCCCTGCCTCCCGGCCTCAAAAGATCGGATATTTTCTTTACTAAACCATCCTTATCCGGCATATACTCAATTGCCCGGGAAGAAAAGAATATGTCGTACTTCTTATCGGGATTGAAGCGCAGAAAATCGGTCTCTATGTACCTTAAATTGCCATGACCGGCAAGATTCTGCTTAGCTAAGTTGAGCATTTCGGAGGATATATCCACTAAATCAAAATTTGCTTTCGGACTCGCCTCCAAAAACATCTTCGTCCACGTCCCCGGACCGGGACCCACTTCAAGGTAATCCCTGAAACCCAAACCGCTTTTCAATATATTACCCCGAATCAAACTCCGGGTCATTTCATACCCCGCCCTTTTGACCGGTGAGCTCTTCCAGCGATGATACTCATAGTTCCCTTCAAATTTACCCTTTATCTGCCGGTTGTAAATGTCACCGACATTTAGATTGGCAGGGACGCCCTTGATTGAGTTAGATATTTTGCCTATCAGACCGTCAATATTATGATCTCTTATGACAATATCTCTCAGGCCGGCACCCAAAGATGCTCTTTCGCGGCCACCCATTTTCATCATCAAGGATATTTTTTCCGATAATTTGCCGGAATCCTCCTTCGGATACATAAGCTTATCCGCATATAGACCAAGAACGTTTTTCAAAGCCTCGTTACAGGTCAAAACCGGCAATCCCGAAGCCATCGCTTCCAAAATTGCCTTATCCAAACTCCCGGTCAATCCCATATTTACGAATAGGTCAGCTGACTGAAGAAATCCCGGCAAATCTTTGTTGGCAATCGGACCAGAAAATTTTATCGTTCCGCTTAATCCTTTCTCGGCTATCCTATCTTTCAATCCAGATAGATAAGCAGTGTCTTTATCCGTCCATGTATCACCGACAATGGAAACTTCCAGCTTATCTCTCAGATCCTTACCAAGCACGGATAAAGCCTGAATCAACGTTCCATAATCCTTTGAGGCCGTGATACGCCCGACGGATATAATCCTGAATCTATCATCAATTTTGATTTTTGAATTTTGATTTTTGAATTTTTCCGTATCTATCCCCTGTCCGACTATGACTAACTTGTCGCTTTTCAATCTATAGCCCTCCGGAGTCGAGGTAAAAGCAATATCGGTCATCTTGTCGGCCAACTGAAGAGTCGGGCCCACATGGCCGTGAGCATACCAGAGGCTGATTTTTTTATCCCAAATTTTCCACAAAGGAGCACCGAGAACAACGTACTTAGGATTCATGTGTACGAATACGGCGTCGTAATTATTTCTCTCCCGTCGGATGTAAGAATAAAATTTCTTAAAAAACAAAGCCCGCCTGACGACTGCCGGATAATGGCCGTACGTCTCCTTGCCCAGCGATAAGACCTTAACATTCGGCGGCAGATTGTATTCGCCCTTTTTCAGGCAGATAACCGTGACCTTATCAAATCTTTCGGCGAACCTCCTGATCCACTCGTGGAAAAAACCTAAAACGCCATCGTTTATGTCTACTTTTTGGGTAATAATAAGAAGCCTGCTCATCCTTAGAAATATACCCTTATTTTGCCATTTTTCCAAGTTAAAACCCCATTCAGGGGTTTTAACTTAATCAGAACAGATTTTTAGCGGGAATAGGCCGGGACCTGACCGACAGAGCTGTAGTCTGCCCCTTTCGAGTACCAATTAAATTCGTTGCCGTTTATACAGAATACTTTCTTGAAGAATTCTGAATCTTGGGCTACGGCTTCATCGCCGCTAACATTCACCCAATGAAGAAGCCCTGCGTCTTCGCCCGTCGCTTCGACTCCATAAACTTTTGCGTCATTAGTTTCGCAATTCCTGAACAAGCCGGAAGTTACCATGGTATCACGAACCGTGGAAGAAGTATTTTTAACCCTATTAAATCCTCCGAGATGCCCGTAGAATCCGAATATTGCAGGATTCAAGAATAATCTCTTGTAACCCCAGTCATTGACGATATAAACATCCGGATCATCTGATCCCGCGGCACTGACGACATCGCCTTCTTTAAGATTAAGCGCGGCCAAGCTAACAAAACCTCGAGAAGCGGGCGTCGCTGGAGTCGCCGGTATTGCCGGAGTTGCGGGAACAGCTGGAGTTTCCTCTGTCGCAGGCGTTGCCGGAACTGCCGGAGTGGCTGGGGTGGCCGGAACTGTTCCGGATTCTGAATAAGATCCTCCTCCGGAAGGAGTTGGTGGTGTAATAGTAGATGCAACCTGCGCATCACCGCCTGTGGTTCTGTCAGTATAGGTAGCGGTGAGGGAAGTAATACCTCCCGATGGGTAACTATATTCCGCCGTAGTTCCGGTATGAGCTAAGGGTACGGGACAATACCAAGAACCGGCTCCTCCGTTGGAACATACGATACTCAAGCTGTCGCCCGCCCTTACCGAACCGTTCGTATAACCGCTCACCGTAACAACGTGGCCGAATAACAAGCTACTCTCATCTAAGTCGCTATCGGTAGAGGCGCCAAAGTCAACTGATTGAGAGGCTGTGGCTGATATAGTTAAGGCCGAAGAAGTCCTATTTACATATCCATCGGCTCCACCCTTAACCGTTCCTGCGTCGGTAGATCCTGCAATATATTTCTTATAGGTACCGCTGTAATTGCTGTACGATTGAGAGGCAACCGTCCCGCTGTAAGTAGCCGAAGCAGTGGTGCCATTAAGAGTTAGGGTATTCCCTAATTGTTCGACTATCCCATTAACAACGATCGTATAATCCATACTGGCCCTGTTAATAAAGCCTCCTGCCGTATCAGTAATGGAAGAAGCCCATGTTCTACTGACCCATCCGCCCAGAGAAACGCTGGCCGTTATTGATTCCCCTCCATCACAGCCAGATCCGTTAGCGCCAGCATTTTCCAACGATTGAGAAGCAATCTGAACAATACCATTTACCAAGCCATCGCTGTCCGATGAAGTACCATCGGTAACCGAGCCTTGATAAATACTCAAGCTACCGCTGGTGGCTCCGCCACCGCATGACCATTTAACAAGAACCGATTTATCATTTAAAACATTTATTTCGGTATCAATGCGAAAATAGATATAATCGGCCGTATCAATGGCGTTGCCTCCGGCTGAAGCACTGCCGGAAAAAAATAAAAATGCCGCTAAGACGGCAAATAATACCCCCAAAAAGGACCATTTACTGGTTTTTTTACTGTCTGTTGCCTTATCCATAAAAAACATAGAAGCACCGCTAAGCACGTTTTATCCGTGCCTAAAAGGGGAATCTAAGAGTTAAAAACACTGCATTAATTATATTACTTTTAGAGATACGGGGGAAAGGCTTATCTGTTCATAACTTTAACCGGTTAGTTTGTCCGGTTTTGACCTATTTTGTGGAGTTCCTCGGCGTAATTCCTTATTGCCGCCCTTCTTTCAAATTGAGCCGCTATTTTGGGGCCGTTTTTACTGAATTCGCCATACCTCACAGGATCGCCCAGAAGAGCTTGCGCCTTCTTGGCAATATCTTCGGCCTTCCAGTCGATAATCTCGCATCCTAAGCCATTTTTAAGCAAATTCGGCACTATTCCGACCCTTGATGCCAGTACCGGCACCCCGCACGCTAAAGCCTCGACTACTACCCGGGGTCCGCCCTCGTTATACGACGGCATTACCAAGATTTTAGACTTATTCATCAGCTCGGATATTTCACGGGAATCTTTGGCGAAACCATGAAGCAGGACATTGTCCTGCAATTTTAAATTTTTAATTTTTAATTTTAACTCCTCTTTCAATAAGCCTTCTCCGACAATTAAACATTTAATTGAAAATTTTAAATTAAAAATTGAAAATTCTATTGCTTTGAGCAATAGGTCTACTCCCTTGTTAGATTCTAACCGGCCAATAAAAATGAGGTCGTATTCTTTGATGAGATTCACCGGCCTAAAAACATCAAAATCGATATAGATAGCCGGAATGAGTTTGATCTTTTTTCTCGGTACTCCGGCCTTCTCAAGAAAATCTCCCATATCTTCATTCATGACTCTGACGGCTGAAGTCTTAGCGGTATCATAACCGATAAAGGCTCCTGTTAATTTCTTATAAAGAATCTCTTTTAAATTAGCCGATCTTGGGTATCCGGGGACATGAAAAACTTCAAGCAGGTAAGGAACCTTTATCTTTTGCCATAACAGCCGCGCCCCGATGCCGTTATAAAAGGGCGGGTACTCATGAACGGTCATAAACCAATTTTCAATTTTCTCCGGCCTCGCCCCGGCTTGGCCGAAGGCGGGCAATTTTGAATTTTCAACTCTTATAATCCGCGAGCCTTCGCGAAGAATCCACAAAGGCTGAAATACCAACGGCCACGGAGAAGGATGGACCTCGACATTATCGAAATAATTTACAATTTTCAGTTTTGAATTTCCGATAGGCGGGCAGATGATGACAACTCTTTCAAAATGCCTGCGAAGTTCTTCTAAGGTATTGTAAAAAGCGCCCTTTTTGCCTTGAGCTAAACTTCGATCACCCGATATCATCAATAATTTCATTGCTGGTGAAATGACTAATGCTGAGAGCATAAAGCCATAGTCTTTAGTCTTTTAGCTTTTTAGGACTTTGACTGTCTCCTGGAACATGGAATCTACACTGAACAACCCGGAAGCTTTAAGTCCGCCGTCTATAAAACGCTGGCGCATTTCCGGAACCTGCCAAACTGTTTTGATAGCTTCGATCAGATTAAATTCATCATTGTACTTAACCATAAATCCGTTCTCCCCCTGATGGATAATTTCTTTGTTGCCTCCGACGGTCGTAGTAACCACAGGTACGCCGGCCGTCATCACCTCAAGTATCAAATGCGAAAAGCCCTCGTAACCGGTGTTCAAAACGAATATATCGCTGGCCGCTAAATAATCGGCCACCTCCGACTGAGACTTGCGCCCAACAATATAAACCTTCTTCTCGAGTCTCATATTCTTGACCATCGAATCAAGATTCGATTTTTCAGGACCGTCTCCGATAATAACCAAGCGGAAAAACTGATTTATTTTCAGAAGTTCAGGCATTATTTTGATCAGCATCCTGAACCCCTTCCAAGGCACCAGCCGGCCGATTGATACGATGATATTGCCCGATATATCTATCTTCTTTCGGGCCTCTTCCTTGGTTAATTCTGATTTTTTAAACTCTACCTGATTATAAACCACGTGAATCTTATTCTGAGACACTCCCCATCCCCTGACGACCCTGCCCAGATACTCAGAAGGAACTATTACTCCGTCGGCGTTTTTGGTAAGCCAAGATTGAATTTTATGAAGCACCCCGATCCAGCCTTTTCTTTTGGATTTTTGGAAATCGTTCATTAAAAGAGAAGTTTTTCTCTTATTAACCGCGATCTCCCAGGCATAATCCCCGACGACTTTTACAAAAAATTTCTTCTTGCGCATCTTGGCCGCCAATAATCCCGGCACTCCGGCGCTTACAGAATTAAGGGCAAATATCACGTCTTGCTTCTTCGCCAATGAAACAACTTGGAAAAAGTAAACTAAGTGCCTCAAAAATTTGGGAATTTTCCTCCAAACCCTGACCACCTTGAAAGATAGCTTCTTATCTTCGGCCCAATTTAATTTTGAAGAATAAGTAATCAGCGTAACCCTGAAATCCTTGGATAATTTCTCGGCTAATATTTTTCCGTAAGAAGCCGGCCCGCCAATATCGGGAGGGAAAATTCCGGTTGTAATTAAAATGCTTCGCATAAATTTAAAATTTAAAAATCAAAGTTAAAAATTATTGAAACTCAAAACTTTTCTAATGAAGTGTTGAGTAACCTGAATTTTACATTTTGATATTTTCATTTTGAATTAAAGGGTTGTATGTTGCTCCAAACTTTTGAGCAATGAAGTCCCAATCGTATCTTTCATGAACAAGTTTTCTTCCGTTTTCTCCAAGCAATCTTCTCAGGCCTTCATCCGCCAAGATTCTGCTTATTTTCTTAGCTATATCGTCCGGATTTCTGACCTTACAGGCAAGACCTGTAATTCCGTCCTGAAGGAAATCGGGTATACCGCCGACCGGCGTACCGATTATCGGAACACCCATCGCCATCGCCTCAAGAAATGCATTCCCTAAGCCCTCAGAAAACGAGGGCCTCACAAAAACATCTGATATAGCTAAGTAGGCAGGAATTTCATCGTAAGGAATATCCCCCAGGAAAAGAACGCTGTCTTGTAATTTTGATTTTTGAACTTTGATCTTTAAATTTTCCTCAAGCGATCCTGACCCGATGATCATCAACTTAATTCTTTGCTCTGGGTTAGCGATTTTGCACTTACTGATCGCTTCTATCAGATCTCCCACTCCATTTTTCTCCACCAGCCTCGAAATGGTAATGACAATCTTATCACCGTCTTCTATTTTTAGTCTATTTTTGAGTTCTTCAATTTTAAATTTTTCATTTTGAATTTTAAATTTTTCAAGGTCCACTCCATTGGGAATGACCGCGATCTTGGCCTTTGGATTTATCTTGCGGGCGTAATCGGCCAAGTAATTGCTGATCGCCGTTATAGCGTCGGCCTTTTTAATAATTAAATTTCTGAAAAAATTTATAAAAAACCCCTGCTTTTCAAAATCCTTGCCCTCCTGCAGGGTTAAAATAAAAAAAGATTTGGGATGGAAAACTTTAAAAACCCACCCGGCTCCGCCTCCATATGACGCCTGATAAGAATGAACTACAGACGGCGAACCGCCGGCCCGTAGAAACCCCAAAACGGGAAAAAGCATCTTATCTAACGGTCGCCATCCAATCCCGACCCTGTTTATTTTCACGTTTCCTGTGGCCTCCTCCCACTTAAGATCACCGCGAAGTTTTGGAGTTATGATATTGAAAAAAATATCCGGCAATCGTCGGCTGATTTGTTCAATTGCTATTTCGGATCCGCCTATAAAAGGCTTGTAGGCGGTAGTGAAGATCGTGATTGATTTTTCGGCCATTTTTCTATATTATAATGCCATATATGGGGCTGGAAATCAATTCCAAAAAACGAGTCCTGTTCGTCATAACTCAATCGGATTGGGGAGGAGCCCAACAGTTTTTGTATACCCTTGTGCGGAGGCTGACCCCTGAGAAATATCAGATTCTCGTTGCCGTCGGCCAAGATGGAGGAAAGATGTTTCAGGAACAGCTTCGACGGAACGGAATTCCCGTTCATGACCTCAAGTTTCTGAGAAGAGAAACTGCGCCAGTAAAGGACGTGAAGGCGGTTTCGGAAATCAGAAACCTGATCAAAAGTTTCCGGCCGGAAACGATTTTTCTGAACAGTTCCAAGGCCGGTTTTATAGGCTCCCTCGCTACTGCGCTACTGCGCTACCATACTACTCGCCCTAAAGTCATCTATCGAATAGGCGGTTGGACTTTTAACGACCCTTGGCCGGCATGGAAAAGATGGCTATGGGTCAGGCTGGAGAAACTCGGAAGCAGTTGGAAAGACGTAATCGTAGTAAACAATGAACATGATCTTCGACAAGCCCAGAAAATGAAGATCATTCCCAGGGATAGATTGGCCTTGATTCACAACGGCCTCGATACTTACAAAACCTCCTACCTCCCCCGCGAAGAAGCCCGGTTGAAGTTATTCGAAAAGATAGCCCGCCATTCCGGTAAGATATTTCAGGCCAAAAATATAGTCGGTACTATCGCCAATTTTTACCCTCCCAAAGGCTTGGAGTATTTCATACTCACGGCTGAAAAATTTAAGGATATTGAAGATACAGCATTTATAATAATCGGCGACGGGCAGGAGAGGCAAAAGTTAGAATTGATGATCGCTGAACACGGACTTAGCCATAAGATCTTTCTCCTTGGACAGATACCGGAGGCTTCCAAATTTATCACCGCATTTGATGTTTTTGTCCTGCCCTCGGTCAAAGAAGGCTTCCCATGGGCATTAATAGAGGCTATGGCCGCCAAAACTCCGGTTATCGCAACTAACGTCGGCGCCGTACCCGAGATTATCGAAGACGGCAAAAACGGATTTATGGTTGAGCCTAAAAACCCCGATCAGATAGCTAATCGAATCCGGGAAATCCTCGGCAATGACCGTCTTCGACAGGAACTCAGCATTCAGGCCCACCAAACCGTCCTCTTCAAATTCTCCGAGGACAAGATGGTCAAGGAGATCGAGTCTTTGTTGTAACTAAAAAGCCGACAAGGTCGGCTATGTGGTTGAATCAGGCAACAAGTTCGCTGATGATCTTTTTCATTTCGTCTACCATAGCAAGGACTGGCTCTAAAGCCTGTCGAACTGCTCTCTGGCAATTCTCGTCCCGTTCCCAATATTCGAGGAATGCACTATCGGGATCGAGATGACCCCGATCAAATTGGGTTATAAAATCACGAAATGCATCGCGATGCTCCTCGGCAACAAGCTGGGCAGCCTCTTCGATTTTTGCATCGACAGAATCAGCCGAGGCCTCAAGCTCGCTCAATCTTTGATTGAACATGGCCGCACGAGCAGCTCTTGATGACATACTCCACCCTCCCTCTTTGAAGAACTTTGCAGGCCTCCGTATGCTACTAAAGATAAAAATACTGTCAATAAGTGCGCCGTTTTACCTAAAACAATCGTCCACCCAGAATCGCGCCGTTGTCCTTATCGGGAGTAATCAAGATAACCTTCCCGTCCTTATCGGGTACTCCAAGAGTCAGGACTTCGGATTCGAAAGGACCTATCTTCCTGGAAGGAAAGTTAACGACTCCAAGAACATATTTATCCAGCAAGTCCTCTTTGGCATACAAATCCACAATTTGAACTGAAGAATTTTTGATTCCTATCTCGGGACCAAAATCTATCTTCAGTTTATATGCCGGTTTTTTAGCTTCCGGAAAATCGCTAACCTCAAGTATTTTGCCCACTCTGATATCTAATTTTAGAAAGCCATCAATTGTCGCCATGCGATTTTAACGTATATTACTCATTACCAAGCAAAGTCTTTAATCCCTGCTTGATACCTTCTTCTCCTTCGAAAATGGGTAGGGTCTGAATTTGTTCCAAGGTAAACCACTTAAGCTCCGAATACTGCAGAGATGGATCAAATTTCGAAATATCAAATTTGATAGAATAATAAATCGGGAAATTATAAAACCAATCCATCCCCCGCCTATCGTGAACTATATGAGGTAAAGCCAGCACCGGCCTTTCGGAAATATATGACACTTCACAACCCACCTCTTCAAGGATCTCTCTTCTAAGTGCTTCTCGCGGATCCTCACCAAAATCTAAGCCCCCCCCAAAAGTTTCCCAGGTGCTGTCTTTATGGTGACCGAGCAAAAATTTATCTCCATCTTGCATGAGACCCCGAACGGTTACCCTATAAAAAGCCTCCGGAAAGTGTTGTGATTTTTTCATGATTAATAACTAAAACATCGGCATAATTCCTTCTTAATTTATCACCTTTTCCAACAAAAATCCATCAAGCTTCAACGGCTAACATATGCGAGCAGATGGACCCGAGAAGTAACGGTTTTTTAGAAACAAAAAGACTTGCTTGATCCAACGAAAGAGACTCCCAGGGATAATCGTCAATTAGTGATATAATTAATAAATGAACAAAATTCTTTATATGAGCACCGCACTGATAGGGGCCAGCATCGCCGTAATCGGGTTTACTTACTTTGATACCGTTCAGGGACTATTCAGCGCAAAAAAATCTAATGTATTGCCGGCACCCGGGACCACTCTGGAAAACAATAACACCCCCGAAGTATCTATCCCAAATAATATCACAGTGGCTGAAAATGATGCAGGCAAAGAGCTGATAGATCCGCCCCTATTTAGGCAGCCTCTAAGTTATCCTGTATCAGCCAGAACCGTTAAGTTCACCATACTTGGAGATAGCGGCATAAGAACTAACGTAACCTTAGACCCTAAAACATTTGATTACAAGGCATTGACCAACTATAATGACGACTTTTACTATGTCCACGCCAACGGAAGTGTTTGCTTCGGCAAGCCAGCATTTAAGAAGACGTATTGTCTCCGGGAAAAATACACTCCCGCAGCTATGGCCAGGTATATTATTGGAGATACCGGTTTTGATACCCGAGAACTAAATACGGATGAAGATGCGATCCTGAACCTTATGTTAGAACTTGGCTGGGCCCCAACGAACGCATTAGCAAGCTTCATGGGCGGAATAGAGCTTGCCATACAATTGCTTTACAATCAGAACCTGAAAGATGGATCAGTTTTAAATATTCAGAATGATAAAAAAGTCATTGAGGTAGGGCGTGTAAATAATGTACAGTTTTTAGAAACTCTCGAGAATATTAAAACAGTAGGAATTAACTTAGCAACCGTCTTGGCATTAATAAATAACCGACAAGAATCAGAAGATATGGGCTTTAGTCTATTTCACTTAGAAGACGCCAAAAACGATGATGCGCTTACAAGTCTTGAGGAAGATTACGGCATCGACTTAGATAAATACCTGATAGTACAATAATCGTATCGCCACATCAACGGCTCAAATATGTGAGCCGTTGATATATCTTAATCTTAAATTTTGAGACCACAAGTTTCCAGTATCTTTTTATAAAATATCGGGCGAAATAGTAACAAAAAACCCTATCATACCTATCACATAAACTAAATAGCCGCCCAGAGCAAACGCGACAAACCTAATATAGTTTTTCTTTAAAGGATCCTTCCAAGCCGTTTTTATTAATACTAAATACAAAGCCAAGGGAACGACAAGTTCAAAAATGGGAAATAGTAATAAGCCGAGGATACCCGATGGATATATAGACTCAAAAAGCAAGCTACCGAGGGTATGTCCCCCATCGCTCAATAGCGTTACGGTAATAAAAATGATAACTGAAAACAAAATACCAGTTAAAAAATCGTGTAAATAGTTTATCATCTTACTGTAGCAACCACCCGACGTCTTGTCTCAAGATGTCGTAAGATAGTTTATTGATCCTGCCTTCATTATACTCCTTATCTAATTGCTTGAGAAATGCGATCCCGAGGACGGCATCAGCCTGTTTTCCCTTAGACTTAGCCGCGGTTTCAGTTGGTAACATCGCCATAAGCAAGCTCTTTAAAGAATTCTTTATCTCGCCACTGGTCCAGCCTAATGAATATACCCGATCTAAGTCATCAAGAGTGCTCTGGATGGTAGAAGTATAGGGAATCCAACTTCCATCAACCAAATAACCGGCATCTAAATCACCATCCCCGTCCCTGTCTACATCTAACGTATCGGGATCATTTATATTTATAAATTCAAATACCGCATCTAAGCTTGGGGTGTCTATCGGAACGCCATCAAAAACAATAGAATTCTCAACTTCTCCGTTTACTAAGGTTTTAACCTTGAAATCAAAGCTACCTGTCGCGTAAGCATCGATACTAACTGAATATACCGCCCCGTCAGGCACAAAGATAAAATTGTTATCACCGACCCGGATGAAGTTACTATCAGGTATACCCATCTCTATATTTTCCTCCGGCGTTAAACCGGTATGATTGCCGAAAGAATCATAGACATGAAGATTAACCGGACTATGAGTGCTAAATCTTAATCTTCGGACATTGACCAGGGCCTGATCGCAAAAATTATCTTCTTGAGATATGCCGCTAGGTAAGGCGGGTAGATTGTCTATAATGATGCCGTAAATTAAATCTATAGTCCTGTCGTCGCTAATAAGACCAGTATGATTTATTTTAGTTGCCGGATATAAGACATAATAATTATCTCCGGGAATGTGCTGAGAACTTAATAAGGGTACGGTCCCGTCTCCCGTAACAGAACTAATATCAACCGAGCCGTCTTCGTCTAACTGAAAGGATCCTATGGTATCGTAATCGCGGCACCCCAAGAGATTATAGACATTGGACGACTGCGGGATCCATACATCGCTTAGTTGATGAAATACATCGGCTCGTCCTAAAAGAGCCGAATTTCTATGATCGCCCAACAGCTGACCGGTTACCATCAGCTGTTGGGTGTTTTCGTAATCCAATTCCACGCCATTATTATCTCTCACATACGCACCGGCTTTATTTATATATTCTCGGCCGGGCAATAATTCATAAACTGCCGGCATGTTTTGAGATATATCTTTCGCCTTTTTCGGATTTAAACCAAAACCAAAAAACTTAAAATCAAAATCGTCTCCATAATTCAAAGCATTAAAGGCCTTAGGTGCTCCAAGATGAGGTGTTCCGGCAAAAATTAATTTATCAACATACGAATCTCCGTTTTCCATTAAATAATACTTAACCAACAATCCGCCCATACTATGTGTAATGAAATTGACCCGGCCGGTCGGTGAGTTTTGAATGGCTCTCCTAACAACGCGACCCAGCTCAAGGGAAGAACTTGCTATATCTAAACGCCAGTCATAAGGAGAGAGGAATAAATTTTGTTCTAACTGATAGCCACTATCTTTAAATTTTTGTATAAGATTACTATATAAATTTGCGGTGGCCACGCTCTCCATGATTTCTGATGAATATATATCTACTATTTCATTACCATCTCTATCGAGTTTCAAAACATTCAAGTAATCATCTGATCCGGGCTTAACCATTTCGGTTATATTCGGCCAAACCTCTTCCCCGTCCGAAACCCTGTTTAATCTGGATCCCATTATCCCGGGCACGATAATTACCGGCTCCTTGCCGGGGGCCCGGGTGCGTGTCCCTTCGAGTATAAATGACCATTCTCTGTTAGGATACTCGACCCAGGAGTGGGTAGAGTTTTCAAACTGCCAGTAGGAAGAATTGGGGTGTTCGTCAGAATTTCGATAGCTGGTTATGAAAGTACCGTAGCTTAGGGGATTAAGGCGGGACCAGACGAACCAATAAGTATGATTGGCTAATAGGTCGGGGCATCCGTACTGGTTTCGGGGTTCAAAGGAAGCATAGTAACCAGAAGCCGAAGGGAAATATACTCCTCCGTAGTAGACAAAGGCTAAGCCGGTACCTTCATCGGGTGTGGATCCTCCTTCGTATACGGTAAGAAACATCTGATCAAAGATACCTCCCGATCTGTATACCA